>OIYQ01000484.1_pt1 | contig 16348 bp, 15 predicted proteins | sample 1588311 | NCBI WGS metagenome assembly OIYQ01 (sample SAMN03283244) | human gut metagenome | biome: human-associated habitat; material: feces | host: Homo sapiens | place: Peru | collected 2012
CTGATCGTCCGTTCTCCGCTGGTCCTGCTGGGCCTGGAGGGCAAGTATGACGTCGTCGTCCGCGTTTCCGGCGGCGGCGTTTCCGGTCAGGCTGGCGCAATCCGCCACGGCCTGAGCCGCGCCCTGCTGCAGCAGAGCGATGAGAACCGTGCAGTCCTGAAGAAGGCTGGCTTCCTGACCCGCGATCCTCGTATGAAGGAACGTAAGAAGTACGGTCTGAAGGCTGCTCGTCGCGCACCTCAGTTCAGCAAGCGCTGATTTACCCTACTTCTCAGTACGTCTCACGACGTCGATTTGCAGGAAAATTCAGTACTTTTGGAGCTGTGCATGGCCCTCGAAAGTGTTCCGTTTTGTTTCGTAAGGAGCAAGCAAGGAGCACACAAGGAACAAGAAGCGCAAGCGAAAACAAAAGCCTTATGAAGCAGGAGATCGTTCCGCAAGGAGCGTATCTCCTGCTTTTTTTGTGCTGCACGGCTTTTCCTTCTTCCTTTTAGATCTTGTTGATTGCCTCCACCAGTGTTTCGATATCCAGGTGGGCATAGACACGTTCAGTGAGCGTCATGGCACCGGAGTGTCCCACAATCTTCTTGATCATGGTTTGGTCTACATGGGCCTCTGTCAGCATGGAGATGCAGGTGTGCCGGGTACAGTGCGGCGTCTGGTCATATCCAAGCTGCTCCATCAGGGGCGTGAAGTAACTGTCGTAGTAGTTCCTGTAATCAAAGTGCTTTTGATCCGGCGTGTGGAGCAGATATTCACACTGAGAACCTTCGTACCACGCTTTGTAGAATGGCAGCACTTTGTCGGCAATAGGAACTTTCCGCAGGCCGTTTTCGGTTTTGCTGGCAATCACATCAAAGTGTTGTTCTTCCAGATGTACGTTTTCCTTCTTCAAGTCGAGGAACTCCGAGATGCGGCAGCCGTTGTAGATCAGCATCAGCACGATCTGATAGTACGGGTCCTCTGCAAGCTCCCACAGGCGGGCAATCTGCTCCTTTGTGAACTTGTTGCGGTCACGCTTGTTGGGGTTCTTATCCTTGTACCGGCTCAAATCCACAAACTCGGAATAATCCTTGTTGCAGATGTCGTTTTTCATGGCGTAGGCATACAGCTGGTTGAACAGCCCCTTGAGTTTTTTCAGGGTGGGGTAATTCTTCCCACAGGTGTCCACCACAAATTGAAGGTCCATCAGTCGAATGTCCCGAAACACCTTGTTGTAAAGTGTTCCGCATACCCGATAGGACGCCTCATAGCCTTTTACATTTGACTTGGAGATGGCGGGAAACTTCTCCTTTGACCAGCGTTCATAGACCTCCTGGAAGGTGGCTTTGGATGCCTTTATGTCAAAGGGATTGTTGTTATACTCTGCCAGCATTTGCAGCCCCTCTGCTCTGGTTGCCGCATAGCCGATGGTGATTTGTTCCTGAACGGTTTTCCCTGTTTCAGGATTGACGTGCCACCCTACCGTTTTCCTCACTGCATAGGGCCTTCTTCGCTTTCCAGACATTTTCTTGACGCTTCCATATCCGTTGGGTAATCTCAAAAAATCTCAAACTTCCTTTCTCCCAGCGTTTGAATTAAATTTGATAAAGGGTATGCAACACCCTCTGTTACTCCTGGTCGCCGTTTTCCTCGGCGGCCTTTTTCATTTTCTCCAGCATCTGCCGATCCAGTTCGTTGCGCCGCTGAATGCGCTCCAAATCGGAGAGGACTTCCACTTCCTTGTCCTGCAACTTGGCATCTGCGTAGTAGGCCAGTTCCTTTTCAATCCAGCGGTCAAAGGATTCCTGATCGGTCCAATAGGTTTCCAGCTTTTCACGCTCATCCCGGAACTCTTCCAAAATCAGGCACAGGGAATCATTCATCTCGGCGGAGTGGTCATTTCCTTTGAATTTCAGGGAGCAGGACCATTCTTCGCTGTGGGGCGGGCGCTGGACATCGATCTCGAACCGGATACCGGCCTTCTTGTTTAATTGGTAAAGAACCGCAATCACATCAGACAGGCTGTCCAGCTGGATTTCGGGTTTCTGGTAGCCAATCAGGTCTGCCGGAGATATGTTTAAGATTTTGGCGATGGTATTGATCATCGCTATGGATGGCTCAATTTCACCGCTTTCGTATTTTTGAACTGTGCGCATCGTCTTGTCCAGACGCTGTGCCAGCTCTGTTTGGCTCAAGTGAGCGGCCTTGCGGGCTGCCTTGATTCTCTCGCCAATTTCGGCTGGGTTGCTGTGCATTGTCATCACCTCGTTTGTATTGTAACACGAAGCCATGCGAATTACAAGGTCGCAATACGAATAATTTTTTCGTATTTTGCGTTGACAAGCTGTCGTGGATGGCTTATAATCAAAATACGAACTAACAATTCGCATATTGGCAATAATGAGGTCATTCACATGGAGAAGAAAGTTTATGTCGAACTGCCGCCCTTCACTGGACGCAATGTCCCCATCACCGAGATTGCAGTCGCCATGCACAAAGATGCCCAGTATGTGCGCATTGGTTTGCAGCAGGGAATCCTGAAATTCGGCTATGCGATCAAGCTGGAAAACTCCAACGAGTACAACTACTACTGCCCCGACAGAAAGGTGTGGGAGGAAATTGGATACTTCCAGCCGGAAACCGCATAAAAAAAGAGCCCTCATCTTGGCAGATGAGAACTCTTGACGGACAGTACAAACGGCAGCTGCCGTGTGACTATCACTCAGCAAGGATATTATAACACGACAGCTGCCAAATTCAACAATTACTTAAGGAGGAATAGAATTTGACAGCTTTACCAGACAGCATCATACAAAATGGTCTGTTCTGCTGCTGGAAGTATGAGGAACGGAATGAGAGGAAAACGAAGGTGCCATACCAGCCGCAAACCGGTCTGGGAGCGAAAAGCAACGATCCTTCCAGCTTCGTACCTTATAAAACAGCAGTACAGGCCAGCGGATATGATGGCATTGGAATTGGAATTTTCAACGGCATCTGTGCGATTGACCTGGACAACTGCGTTTCGGACAGCGGCTATTACACCCAGACCGCCACAGAAATTGTGGCCTTAATGCACAGCTATACCGAGTACAGCCCCAGCGGAAACGGTCTTCACATTCTCTTTTCGGCAAAAGGGTTTCAGTATGATACCAAACGATTTTATATTATGAACCACCAGGCTGGAATTGAGGTGTACGTGGTGGGAGCAACCAACAAATATGTCACCGTGACCGGAAACCGCTGTGAGGATTATGAGTATGGTGACCGGACCCAGGAGCTGCAAGTGTTATTGGACAAGTTCATGCGCAGGCCGGAGGTAGGCGCAGAAAATGCAATAAATGCAAAAAACTCTGATTTAAGCATGGAGCAGCTTCTGCAACTGGCAAAAAGCAGTAAGAATGGGGCAGCATTCACAGCCCTTTGGAATGGTTCATTGGAGGAATATTTGTCCCCATCAGAGGCAGATCTGGCGTTGTGCAGTCATCTCGCCTTTTGGATAGGACGGGATGCTGCCAAGATGGACACTATGTTCCGGCAGTCGGGATTGATGCGGGATAAATGGGACCGGCAGCAATCCGGCACAACGTATGGTGCAATCACCATTCAGAAAGCAATCGAGCATTGCCGGGAGATTTACACTCCAAAAGCGGAGTCGTCACCGGTTTTTCAACCTATTGTTCCGCTGACTCCACAGTGGAGTGACCTGCCTGCATTTCCGGTAGATGCTCTCCCGGATGTGGTTCGGAATTATGTGAGTGCGGTAGCTGAACACAGTCAGACTGCCCCGGACATGGCAGCGGTGATCAGCCTGGGTGTGCTGGCTATCTGCTTACAGGGAAAATACAAGATAGAGGGAACGCCGGGATACTGTGAGCCTTTGAGCTTGTACACAGTGGTGATCGCCGCACCGGGGGAGCGAAAGTCCAGCGTCATGCGGGATATGACCACATTCCTCTATGAGTATGAGCAGGAATATAACAAGGCGCACAGCATGGAAATACGGGAAAACCATTTGCAGCAGGAATCTATGGAGCGCCAGATCTCCGGTCTGCAAAAGAAGCTGGAGCGCAAGGAAAGCCGGGAAATGGAGTTGAAGCTGCGGCAACTTCAGGAGCAGCTGGAAGAAATTCCAGAACTAAAGCCGGTTCGCTTTTTTGCGGACGATTGTTCCAGTGAAGCTCTGACCAGCTTGATGGCGGCCAACAACGGAGTATTCTCCGTGATTTCCACCGAGGGCGGTATCTTTGACATCATGGCCGGACGGTATTCCAACAAATCCAACATTGATGTCTGGCTGAAAGGTCATTGTGGAGATGCCATTTATGTAGATCGAATGACCCGTGAAGCAGAGTGCATCATGCACCCGGCACTGTCGGCTATCCTCTCTATTCAGCCCAGTGTGCTGGATGAAATCATGTCCAATACCACCATGACTGGGCGGGGCTTGATTGCCCGCTTCCTGTATGCGTCCCCACCGTCCAGAATTGGCAGCCGGGTCTTTCGTACCCAGCCGATTCCGCCCGAAGTAACCGCCGCTTACCGTAGCTTGATTTTTCGCCTGATGGCTTTGCCAATTGATGGGGATGCCCAGACGGTACGCCTTTCAGAAAAAGCCTTTGACCTGATGGCTGATTACTTTCAGGAACATGAGAAGTTTCTGGCTGGCGAGGGGCAGGCAATTTCCGATTGGGCAAGCAAATATATCGGTGCCGTACTCCGGATTGCGGGACTATTGCACTGTGCTGATATGGAAGATGACAAAGCAGAAGTGACAGCTTCTACGATGAGCAAGGCGATTCAGATCGGCAAATACTTTCTGGCTCATTCCACCTACGCCTATTCCATGATGGGTACTGACTTGAGCATCCAGAAAGCCAAATTTGTCTTGGCAAAGATGAAAAAAAGAATGTATCGGTGATCAAGCGTTCGGAGCTTTTTCAGATGTGCCGGGGAAAGTTTTTCAAGAAAACGGAGGAGATTTTTCCGACGCTGGAACTACTGGAGGGGCATGGATACATCCGGCTGGAAGAACCGGAACGCCAGTTGGTAGGCAGACCAGCCGATGTGAAAATCATTGTGAACTCCACCGCATGAAGCCGCAATTATCTGCATTTATTGCATTTCCTGCACAGAGTTGCACTCTGGTATCGCACCACCGTCCTCATCGAAAAATCCGCAGATTTGGAGATGGATGATTCGGGAGAATCCGGTGGATTTTCCCGAACCGTGGGCGGCAGGATTGCTTACAAGAGCAAGGATGCCGACCACCCCTGACTTGCTGTGTGGATAGCACACACAAGCCAGGGGGCTCCCGCAGGAGCCGCATCCCCCTCGGAGAGCCCACGATACTTTGCAGCCGCAGGATGAAAGTATCATAGTGGATTATTACACTTCCGCAGGAAGTGCGACCCGGCCCGCAGGCCGTACAAACGTGAAAGGAGCTCTATGGCGAGAAACGACGGGATTGACCGTACCAGTGCAAGAAACGTAAACTTGACTGCCGCCAAAATCGGAAATGCTCAGCGGCACAACGAACGAGAAAAAGAATCCTATACCAACCCAGATATTATACCAGAACGCACCCCTCAGAACATCTATTTTAAGAAGCCTACTGCCGGATATGCAGAGATGTTTGCACAGATGGAAAAGAATGGTGCAATCTCCACTCGTGGCCTGAAAACGGATGCCAACCTTTACGGGGAACTGATTTTTGATGTCAACTCCGCCTACTTCTATAACCATGGTGGGTATGAGTTTGCCAAGCGATTTTATGAGGACGCTTACAAGGCTGCCATAGAGATTGTTGGCGGCGAACAGTATATTCTCTCCGCTGTTATGCACGCCGATGAGCGCAACCGAGCTATGTCCGAAGCACTGGGGCAGGATGTGTTCCACTATCATCTCCATGTGGTCTATGTCCCAGTTGTGGAGAAGCAGATCCTCTGGTCCAAGAGGTGCAAAGACAAATCACTTGTGGGAACCGTCAAAGAAACAATTATGCAGGTAAGCAGCAGTAAAAAATGGCTGTCCAAACCGGCATTGGACGAACAAGGAACGCCTATTCTCCAGAAGAATGGCAAGCCGGTGCTGCGGAAGTCTTACAGCGTCCTCCAGGATCATTTCTTCCAAGCCATGCGTAATGCCGGATATTCTGATGTGGAGCGTGGAGAACGAGGAAGTTCTGAGGAACATTTGACCGTAACCCAGTTCAAGGTGGAACGGGAACAGGAGCGATTGGAACAACTCACCGCACAAACGCAGCAGAAAGAGCAGCAGGCAGCTTCTCTGGAAAAAAAGATTGAGAAAATTCAAAAACAGCAGATTGCCGTTCAGGAAGTGGAGCAAATAGAACCCCATACAGTTCCTTTTTCCTCAAAAGTCATGCTGGATCGTTCTGAATACGAAAACCTGGCAGCTGCGGCAAAGAAGTTCTATGTCCAGGATCGCAAGGAATCCAAGCTGAAAAAGGCTTTGGAAGCAGCATTGAAGATGGTAAACGAGCTGAAAACGAAGGTCACTGCACTGACCGCAGAGCTGGCAGAGTACAAGTCTGTTCGGGGACAGCTGCGCACAGTGGATTTGGAGAAGGAAAATAACGAGCTGCGTAGAAAACTCCGTGGCTACGAGGATGTGATTTCTCGGAATAATCTGTGGTCATATTTTTCCAGGGACATAAGCAAAAACAAAAAATTTCGAGAGATAACACATGAAACTAAAAAACAGAGTCGCTGAGAAGCGGCTCTATTTTATTTGAAGACATCTCGTCAATTAGCATCGTTGATATTTTCACGGATGTGTGATAACATATAAAAAGGAGGAGGCTTTATGGCTGTTACATATAAGAAATTATTTCACTTGATGATAGACAAAAATATCAGCAATGCAGAACTTATGGAGAAAGCTGGATTTAGTGCCAATATAATAACTCGATTAAAGCGGAATCATTATCTTTCTCTTGATACAATAGAAAAAATTTGTTTGGCACTAAACTGTGGTGTTGATGATATTTTAGAGTTTACGCAGATTCCGAATAAACCAAATAAGGACTAAGTTACAAATGGGATATAGATATATTGGCTCCAAAGCCAGAATTGCAGATGAAATAATTGAATACATTAACCGAACTACCTTTGTTGAAGATGGAGGCTTTTTCATCGATGCTTTTTCTGGAACTGGGGTCGTAGCAGAAAGAGCCGCTTTAAGCGGATGGCCCGTCTATGTAAATGACATGATGAGCAATGCTGTTATTATGTCTGAAGCTCGATTGCTGTCCGTTGAAGATGTTCCTTTCAGCAATTTGAATGGGTACAGAAATGCTATTCGTTTGCTTAATGCTTTACCTGGTCAAGAAGGATTTATATGGCGAGAGTATTCTCCCGCATCTGCGATGTTTCAGTTGTCAGAACGCAGATACTTTATAGAGGATAACGCAAAAAAGATCGATGCAATTGCCACAGCCATTCACACATGGAGAACACAAGGCATCATTTCACAGCAAGAGTACGTTCTTCTGCTGTCCGATTTAATAAGCGCAGTAAATGATGTAGCCAATATTGCAGGAACATATGGGTGCTTTCTTTCTCGTTGGACAACTCAGGCAAAAGAGCCTTTAAATTTACAAGTGAGTGAATTGAAAAATAAGGCTATTATCTACAAAACATCAAATTGTGATGTCTTTGAAATCGAAAGCACATCAAACGATATTGTTTATTTAGATCCTCCATATACCAAAAGACAATACGCATCATACTATCACATACTTGAAACGATCGTACAGGGGGATCACCCCAAAGTAGAGGGTGTATCTGGACTTAGACCTTGGAAGGATAAGGCTTCTGTTTTTTGTTATAAAAAGAAAGCGCTTGATGCGCTGTCAGACCTGATTCTTAAGCAGAAAGCAAAAAGAGTTATCTTATCATATAGCAACGAAGGCAATATTGAATTAGACGATTTAATAGGAAAACTTTCTCCGTATGGGGACATTAAACTTGTTGAACTTAAAACTATTGGCAGATACAGGCCTAACAAGGTTGCTGTAGAAAATAGATCAGAAGTCAATGAATACTTAGTTGATTTCAGCAGGAAGTAGGGAGAAAATGAGCAGACCACAAACACACGAGCAGCGCCTTTTGTGCGAAGCAGAACAGCTTTTATCTAATGTGGCTCATACGCACGATGAGAGACTATGTGTTCTTGAAGCTGTTGCCGCTGCAAAAAGCAACTGTGACATAACTGAATATTGGAATAAATTTAATTGTTCGTGTGTTCAGGTTGATAGTTCTATTATTTCAGCCATCACGCACCGCATTGAACAAACCGGTATTCCATTCTCTATGGCGATTTCTTCTTTAGCACGAGAACCCTTGAGTGTAGAAGAACAAAAAAAGAATGGCGTTTTCTATACGGATTTCCGATTAGCAAACTTTATGGCAGATGATTGTAGCAAGAGAATTGAAAAACATTCATCTGTTGCTGACTTTGCTGCCGGAACTGGAATCCTTCTTGTAGGCATAGCTGAAGTGTATAAGCACAAATATCCAGAACATTTTAATGCTTGGCTGGCAGAAAAACTGTTCGCCTTTGATTTGTCATCAATCGCTTTGCGTGGAGCCAGGGCTGCATTATTATCCATGACCAACGACATTACAGCCCTAAAAAAGATGAATTATAATTGGAAGGTAACAGATACTTTATTGGACACCGACCTTGATAAGTTAAATGTCGATATTGTCGTAGGAAATCCTCCATGGGGAAAAATCAAGTTGACAAGGCATAATTTCTTATCTCAAAATGGAGAGCAGCGTGTATATGGATCAGAGTATTTGAGTTTTGATAGTGAAAAATTTGAAAAAACGAAGGCTGACCTAATAGAATACTCAAAAATAATTAGGCAGAAATATGATCTATTAGGAAATGCAGAGCCTGATATGTACATGGCTTTTTTACAACGTGTAGTGAGCAATGTAGCTATGGGAGGGCACATTTCCTACTTAATTCCGGCTGGCTTGGTTCGTTCACAAGGCACACAAGTCTTGCGCCGATATTTGCTTGAAAATGCAGCTCAACTGGAATTTGATCTTCTTGATAATCATGCCAACTTTTTTACCATTGATACACGCTTCAAGTTCTTGTTGATATCTTTTGATAAAAAGGCTTCCTCAAAAGAAGATAAACTAAAGAGCTTTTTCTTTTCAATTGCTTCCGCAGATTCATTGGCGGTGTACCAGGGTGAGCAAGTACGTTTTGACATCAGCCAATTAGAAACAGCCCGTCCTGATTTGACGATACCGGAAGTCAAGTCCGAAAAAGAAAAAGATTTATTCTTCAAAATATGCAAAAACGGACACTCTTGGGGAGTTTCCAATGACATCTGGCTTGCAGATATTGTTAGAGAAGTTGATATGACTAACGATCGAAAACACTTCGTATCGGCTTTCACAGATGATACTGTACCAGTCGTTGAAGGGCGCATGGTTCAGCAACATCGTTTTGGAACGAAGTCTTATTTGTCGGGCAGTGGGCGTAGCGCAAAGTGGATTCCATGTAGTTCAGGAGGCAAATCACAATTCTACTATCCCAGAAAAATGCTATCAGAAAATCTGCTTTCACGCACAGGAAAAGTACGTGCGGGGTATTGCGATATTGCGGGACAAACAAACGAAAGAGCGATGATGAGTGCGGTAATTCCCAGGAATGTTGTTTGCGGTAATAAAGTTCCAACGATAATATTCCCTAATGATTCTTCAGGAGACTTAATTTACCTTTGGATAGGAATTACAAATAGCTTTGTTTTTGACTGGATGATTAGGCGAATTATTTCAACGACCGTAAACTATTTCTTGCTATTTAGCATTCCGATGCCTACTTTGTCATTAGATTCTGACATTGCACAGGAGATAATTAAAAAAACCAAACAATTAGCAGTTATGAACGGCAATTATTATACGAGTGATTTAATGGGTGACTTGCGTGGAGATATTGATGTGCTTGTTGCTCGGGCATACGGCCTTAATTTCAAGGATATGAGTTTGATCCTATCGGATTTTCCTATTATGGATCGAAAGCAACCTCGAATTGGATCTGAGAAAAAGTCTACAGTCACTCGTGATCTGGTTTTATCAAAGTGTGAGCACTTTTTTGATAACGTCGCCGGGACGTACACATATCGATATGAGCAGGCAAAGAAAAAAGGCGCACATGCGTATATCCCGACGGAAATGACAGAATTGACCAGTAGAGGAGGTGTTTGACATGGCAGAAACTATGTCGAATGTAAGTTTAGTGGTTTATAAAAAGATTGTTGATGGGGATTTAAGAAAATTTTCTGCTACGTCAAATGATCGACCTACCGGAGGAGGGGCAAGAGATTTGCGCTTTAGTCCGGCGGGCGAATTTATGCCCGCTTTTGAGAAAATGTTTCCTCATCGAGAAGGAGATGTCCTTTATGGTCGATTCTCATGGGACGACCATGCTCCTACAGAAGTTTTTATCCATTCTCCGACGAATTCCAGACCTAATGAGATTCGCATAGGCCGTGTACATGAATGCTTCCCCAGTAATGTCATACCTGAAGATGCACAAGATTGTATTCTCCTTCTAATCTTAGATAACAACGGAAATGTGTGGCCGTATTTCACAAGTGAACACTCACTTCGAACAGACAATTGGCATCCTGTGATCAAAAATGGCATCTTAGAAGGACTTGCTGCTCGTAGAGGCGAGCGTGTTACACCTATGGGCTATATAAATATTGCTGACGGAGGATCATACACAAATGGACGATAAAAGTAAATTATTAGAGCTTTTGGATAGTAAGAAAAATGTTTTGTTAATGGGAGCACCAGGAACAGGAAAATCCAGAATCATGAACGAGGTTGCTGAAGCCTTTATCAATGGGGGCACACGAATTGCTCAACCATCGCATGTTCACGGTGCGAGGATTCCTATTCCTGCTGTTGCAGCACCGAACGGTTTGAATCTTTCGATGCTTAACAAGCAACATCGAAAGGTTTTCCGCACCACGCTTCATCAAAACTCAAAATATCGTGATTTTCTAACAGGTATTGTGCCGGTTCTTGGCGCTACTGGCGGTTACTGTGTAAATGCAGGCATTTTGTACAGAGCGAATGAATTTGCCAAGCAGGAAAATAGCGCTGCATTGCTTATTATTGACGAAATCAACCGTGGCCCAGCTATTGAAGTTTTTGGCGGAAGCATTGTAGCAATTGAAAGTGATAAGCGTCTAAACGAGGACAATACTCCAAACGTTGCAACACAGTTTTTTGAGATTATTAACCCTGTAGACGGGCAAATGATGGAATACGCCTTTTCTCCTAACCTATATATCCTTGCGGCTATGAATCAAGCAGATGCATCTGTTGCCCCGTTGGACGTTGCATTTATGCGTAGGTGGCAAAGCTATAAATTAACACCTAATTATGATGTTTTATACGAAAAATTTGCTGTAGATAAAACTCAGCCCTTACCAGAAAACTGTGCTTCGGCCACTGATGCTTACAATGTTGCAATCAGGGCATTGGAAAAGCTAAATGAACTCATTTGTATAGGCAGAGGTAAAGAATATCAATTAGGACAAGGGGTCTTTCTGTCTACCAATCCCAAGGATACAAGTAAAGATGCAGCAGTACAATTTATATGCGAAGCATGGGAAATGATATATTCTCATATTGAAGAGCTGTTTTTTGGCGATAGCGTTTCCATTGCATATCTTGTTAATGCTGCCTCCCCATTATCTCCTTATAATTTAGAGGAGCTCCATTTTGCTGATGAGACCAAACTAGTATTGACCTGCAGCGAAGTGAATACTGGTAATATTTTTGATCTCTATCGAGCGATTGCGGGTCGTACACAATGAAGATTAAGATAGTTGAATACTCCGCAGGAGTTCAACTTAATTCTATATTTCATCATACCGCTGACCTTGATGAAGTATATGGCGGAGTCCAACAGGCAAACAAGAGAATTTCTGCAAACCTCAAGACAAATAGAGCTGCTCTTCAAATTGCAGATGGGCGTTTAAGAGCGCTGGGTATCTCTGGTGTAATTCAGTTGACGAATGATGTAGAAATAGAAGTGATCCCGAAATTTTTGGGAAATGATACCACTATTGATTGGAAGGAAACCATTTATTTACTTTCCACTTTATCAAAGCATGGTAGCATTTTGACATCAGAAAGGATTACTTCATCAACATCATACCTGAACTCGTTATACGAAATTGCTGGGCGTATTTTAGCAACCGAATATCTGAAATGCAGGAGAAAGCCGATTAGAAAATATAGGAAAGAACGATTTTGGGATTATGCTATTGATGGCGATATAGAGTTATCTGCCCTTTTTGAGCGCCATCCCGACGGAGTTGAGCAGTCCAGGATTCGCTTTGACCGGCTGAATGCATATAATGCTACAATACGAGAAGCGATGCGAATTGTTCAGCCATTCACGAGAGATCCACAAGTGAAGAATATTCTATTGACTGCTATTTCTGAATTTGGCAGGCAAGGCTTGCCGTCCAAGCAAAAATTATCTGTCCCACCACGAAATAAGGAGTGGCAACAAGCCTATAACCTGTCATTTGACATTGTTCAAGGATTAGGGTCATCCTATGATGCCGGACGGTTTGTTGCGCCGGGCTTTGTCGTTGATACATGGAAATTGTGGGAATGGCTGATAACTACTGGCGTTCGTCTGGGTAACATTACCCGCAAAGTCTTTCCGCAAAATAGCATATCTTTCGGGTATAAAGAAACAACTGCCAATAGATATACAGTCAATGTATTTCCAGATATTGAAGTAATGACCGAAGAAAATCAGATACTTCCACTTTATTTGGTCGATGCAAAGTATAAATTGCTCAAAAACTCCTCAACTGGAGAAATTGAGAGGGATGATCTGTATGAAGCATTTGCATTTTGTAGTGCGACCGATACCAAAGAAATAGTATTAGTATATCCTATGGATACGCCCACAGAGATACCTGGAGAAGTCAAAAAATGCTCTACATATTACATAAAAGATGTGATGGTTCATGTAATTCAGGCTTCATTTGGCTCAATGAGGGAAAAAGGTGGGATTTACACATTTGCACGTAATATTACTTCCGGAATTGAAAGCGTGCTACTCTCAACCTAAGCAATTAGGACAAGAGGGCTACATGTTTGATATGCAGCCCTCTTGTCATTTTATCTGGATGGTTTGATACTGTATATCAGCTTAGAAATAATTCTTTGCCTCTCTTGTTCATAATCTGAATTTGAGTGCTCGCTGTCAGATAATATTTGAAGCGCTCTTTGAACTTGGCCGTTTATGTCGGCTAAATAAGTCCATAATGTATCTGCATGAACTAATTCGAAATAAATATCGGGATGATTTTTTCTAAGGTATTCCTTATGGAGTCGCCCGTACTGTCCGATGCAGCTTTTCTCTTCTGGCAATGATATTTCAATCCCTTTCGATGTGCTGCCAATTAAAGAGATAGCATAGCTGTAGATGCTTTGTTCTAAAAAAATCTTATTCACTCATAACCTCCAGCATCATCTTGGCACCCAACTTAAAGCTATTCTGGAACAGCAGGCACTCTGCCATGGTCTGATACTCACGAACGGCGTCCGTATATCGAGAGAACAGTTTTTTCTGTTCATCCGTCATGGTTGCCTGAAGCTTTTCTTCATTTCGGGTAATCAGGTGAAGCACTTCCTTGTATTCCTTGCAGGCGTTTGTGTCGTATTCGGTCGGTTCAATGTTGCCATACCAAAATTCTTCAAGAAGTCTCATACGGCATCCTCCCCATAGATTAGCTCTTGGAGGATGATTTCCTCTGCACGATTGCGGATGCTGTTCATGGCTCCGCCCCATGCTATCTGGTCCTGCGATTTCAGCTGCTCATTGATACCATCTTTCTCTGCCAGCTGTGTTACGAGCAGATGGAGTTTGTTTCGTGCCTGAGTGTCAATATCAGCCAGATAGCTGTGCAATTTTCCGCTGAGAACAAGGTCGGAATAGAGCACGGGACGATGCTCTTTCAGATATTGCTGGTGCTTTCTGCCCCACATACCGATGGGGGCTGTATCCGGTTCATTCAGCATTAAGCAGGGAATGTAGTAGTCTCCTTGGAGTTCATACCAAAGACCGTTGCACTTATCGAAGATGTATTTTTCCATTATACTGTCCTCTGTGTGTGAATTTGATTTTGAGGTGATGACGAGAACAGCAACCAAGTTCCTTTCCCTACTGTTGTCCTGCGTTGCCCTGGGCAGCAATACGTAAGGCACACATAAGGAGCAAAAACTGTTTTTCGTGCGCTATGCACGAGGTTGAAAATTAGAATCTAGTGTGCAGAAAAACCGCATTATTAAGCCAAAAATCAGGCGGAAAGCGAAGAAATCACCGGATGTTTGGCAAGGGGCAGTACCAAGCTCTTGAAGTTCAGCAAGCGCTGATTTACCCTCAAAATGTACGTTTGCAACCCTGCTTCGGCAGGGTTGTTTTTGTTCTAGCTGTTTTTTCGCTGAACGGGGGTGCGCGGCTGCATCGCGGCCCCGGACAGCACGGAGGGCCCGGTGCGCCATGCACCGGGCCCTCATCTGTTTACTGGCCGCTCTTCAGTTTGTAGAAGTAGTCATCGGCTTCGATAGCCTCCGGGGTGAACGAGTTGTTCTTCCACCAGCTGACGAGGGCGGCGGCCACGGTCAGGCCGGTGGCCTGAGCCACCCGCTGCGCGAGCGCGGCAGGGGAGAGGGAACGCCGCAGGGCGGCAAGCGAAGCGGCGAAAAACGAATAAAAGGGTTTTAGGGCTTCGTTGATTGTTGCGTTGGCAACCCCACCGCGATGGTCGTGCCCTTGTCCGAGCTTTCCTCCACCCAAACGGAGCCGCCGTGGAGGTCGGCGATCTCCCATACCAGTGAGAGTCCCAGTCCTGCGCCACCGTATTCCCGGCTGCGAGACTTGTCCACCCGGAAGAAGGGCTGGAAGATACTGCGCTGATACACCTCCGGGATGCCGCAGCCGGTGTCGGAGACGCGGAGCAGGAGCTTTTCCAACTCCTGAGTGACAGAAACCCGTACCGAGCCACCCGGCCGGTTGTACTTGACGGCATTCTCCGTCAGGTTGAAGATCAGCCGGTAGATCAGTGCATCGCTGCCGGTCATAATGCCGTCGCCCTCCGCCGTCAGCATGACGCCGAGCTTATCTGAGAGCGGCGCAAGATCTGTGAAGATCTCCTCGATCATGGGAGCGAGCTGGATCCGCTCGTTCCGCGCCACCTGCCGCAGATTGCTCATCTCCAGCAGTGTCCTGGTCATCTGTATCAGCCGTTCCGTCTGCTCACGCAAAAGCGTGAGAAACTCCGCCGTCTCCGGTCGCACATTAGGATGCTCCGCGGAAAACAGCTCCAACTGCGCCTGCATTAGTGCCAGCGGCGTGCGCAGCTCGTGGGCGGCGTTGCCGGTGAACTGCCGCTGGGCGGAAAAGGCGTTGTTCAGCCGCTCCAGCATCTGGTTGAACGAGCGGCTCAGCTGCCGGAACTCCGAAATGGAGTCTTCATCGATCCTCATATCGGCAAGATTGTTCAGCTGCACCTGCTCCACCTGCGAGGCAAAGCAGCGCAGGGGCTTGAGAGCGCGTCCGCTGACGAAATAGGCGAGGATGCCGCTGAGCAGCGTTACCGCCGCCGTGATGTACCAGTTGGTGGTGCGGAAGCGCCCCTGCACCCCATCGACGACGATGGTCAACTCCTCGTTGGGCGCTATGAGCTGCGGGTCAAAGCTCGCCGCTCCGCTATCATTCAGGATCACCGTGCCGCCGCCCTGTAAGCTGTCCGCAATGGTGTCCATATAGTACACACCGGAGGAGCACAGCAGCAGATTCATGGCCACGCAGGTGACGCCGATGAGCAGGACGGACATCAGCGTGATGCGCCACTGCAAGGAAAGCCGCTTCATTCCTCCTCGCCTCCCATCAGATAGCCCTCGCCGATGCGGTTGCGGATGGGGTCATAGCCCAGCACGGCGCGGAGCTTTTTGCGCAGGGCGGAGATGTGGACGCGAATGGAATTGCTGAAGCTGTCCACGCTGTTGTCCCAGACATGATCCATCAGCTCCTCCTGACTCACGGGCCGCCCCTGATGCACCATCAGATATTCCAGAATGCCCGTTTCCTTTCGGGTCAGCGTCAGTGTCTGCCCGTTGACGGAAGCCGTGCGGATGCGGGTATCAAAGGTCAGGGCTCCGCAGGTCAGCAGCACATCCTGCTGGGTGAACTGCCGCAATGTCAGGCTGCGGATGCGGGCCTCCAGCTCCGCCAGGTGGAAGGGCTTTGCAAGATAATCGTTTGCCCCGGCGTCCAGCCC
>OIYQ01000487.1_pt1 | contig 16256 bp, 13 predicted proteins | sample 1588311 | NCBI WGS metagenome assembly OIYQ01 (sample SAMN03283244) | human gut metagenome | biome: human-associated habitat; material: feces | host: Homo sapiens | place: Peru | collected 2012
CGCGCAGACGGCAGCGTGGGCAGCGATATCCGCCGCAAGATCAGCACCTTCTGCAACGTCAAGCCGGAGTGCGTCATTGAGAACCTGACTATGCCGAGCCTGTACCAGTGCCCGCTGATGCTGCACACCAACGGTCTGGACGATGTGGTGGTGCAGCAGTTGCACTTGGATGTTCCCCCTGCTGACCTGACCGAGTGGAAGCAGGTGGTCTCCCGCATTGCCACCCGCAGCAAGACCTGCACCATTGCACTGGTGGGCAAGTATGTCAAGCTGCACGACGCTTACCTCTCGGTGATGGAAAGCCTGTACCATGCCGGGTTTGAGAACGACAGTCAGGTAGAGATCCGCTGGGTGGAAAGTGAGGATCTGACCGATCAGGCCGCCTGCAAGGAGGCCTTTGCGGACGTGGACGGCATCATCGTGCCCGGCGGCTTTGGCGACCGCGGCATCGAGGGCATGATTCAGGCCGAGCAGTACGCCCGCGAGAACCATGTGCCCTGCTTTGGCATCTGCCTTGGCATGCAGATCATGGTCATTGAATTTGCCCGCAATGTGCTGGGCTACAAGGACGCCAATTCCAGCGAGTTCACCCCGGACGGTGCCCACAACGTCATCTCCCTGATGCCGGACCAGCAGGGCAACATCCCCAAGGGCGGCACCATGCGTCTGGGCAAGTACCCCTGCACCGTCCTGCCCGGCACCAAGATGGCCGAGTGCTACGGCCAGAGCGAGATCTGGGAGCGCCACCGCCACCGCTACGAGTTCAACAACGACTACCGTCAGGAGATGCAGGACGCCGGTCTGGTCATCTCCGGCACCAGCCCCGACGGCCGCCTCGTGGAGACCGTGGAGCTGCCGGGCCGTGACTTCCACCTCGGCGCACAGTTCCACCCCGAGTTCAAGAGCCGTCCCAACCGCGCACATCCCCTGTTCAAGGGCTTCGTCGCAGCGGCGCTGAAGTTCAAGAAGGACATGATGGGGCGATGAAAGATGTTAAACCTCTCCGTCACGCCTGCGGCGTGCCACCTCTCCTTGTAGGAGAGGCCTTGGCAGTCCTCGCAAAGTGAACGGTTCCGCCAGAGGCTCCCCTACTAGGGGAGCTGTCTGCGAAGCAGACTGAGAGGTTGTACGAAGGCAAACCTGACCCTAAACCCAAAAGCACCCGCTTTCCACATCACTGTGGAGAGCGGGTGCTCTTTTTGCTATGATACTATGTAGCCTTGCTTACTTGCTGGCCTTCGTGGTCTTCTTGCGAGTGGCGGTCTTGCGGGCAGGCTTTGCAGCAGAAGCCTTAGCAGGCGCGGCTTTCTCCTCAGTCTTTGCAGCCGGAGCGGCCTCGGCGGGCTTTTCCTCGGCCTTGGCGGGTGCGGCTTCGGACTTTGCCGCAGCGGACTTCGCAGCAGTCTTGGCGGCGGTCTTCTTTGCCGCAGGCTTTCTGGTGGTCTTCTTCACAGCAGGTGCAGCCTTTTCCTCAACCGGCTTTTCCTCGGCGGGAGCAGCGGCCTCGGCCTTGACCTCAGCGGGCTTTTCCTCCGCCTTGGGGGCGTGCTTTGCGCGGTCCTTCACCTCGGAGATGGTCCACAGCTGGTCCTCACCGGCAGTCTCCTGCCAGATCTGGAGCACAGCGCCGTCCGCAGTCCCCATGCCCACGGTGTCGATGCACTTGCCGGCAGCCCACATAGAGCGCAGGCGGACAGTGCCCGCCGGAGTGGGCTCCATCTTCCACATCTGGGAGGTGCCGCCCACGTCCTCCCACAGGTGGAGCCAGGTGCCGTTGGCGGTGCCGGTCATCATCAGGTCGATGAGCTTGCCGGAGGCGCGGTTGCGGATGCGGTAGACGCCATCGCCCTCCCGGACGAAGGCCCACTCCTGCTCGGGCGCGTGCCCGTACTTGCCCAGACGGATGCTGCCGCCATCCTTGGCGTTCTCCACAGCCTGAATGACGCTGCCGGTCTTGGCGGCGATGGTGTAGAAGCGGTCTGCTTCAATGATAGTCTGTGCCACAGATTTCATAAGATTTCCCTCCGTATCCCGGGGCAGGATCTCCCCGGAACTCTTCTCTGCGCTGTTTTTTATCTTCGCGCTTTTGTTTCTTTCTATAAATTATACCACTTGACGTGATTTTCTACAAGCAATTCGACCTTTCTTTGGCAAATTTGCCAAAAGGCATTCCATTTTCTCCTGCTTTTGCACTCAATACCCTAACTTTTTGAAGGTCTCGACAGTTTGTAAAATCTGCGTTATACTTATTTTAATTATGAAAGTGAGGTATCTCTTCATGCCGTCTTCCCCCCGCACCGCCGCCGACGCCGCCGAGCTGGAGCGCAGCAGGCTCCAGTTCGAGAAAATGACCCAAACCCCCGTGCCGAAGCTCATTCTCGGCCTCGCGGCCCCCACCATCCTGAGTATGCTCATCACCAGCATCTACAATCTGGCCGACACCTTTTTTGTGGGCCAGATCTCCACCAGCGCGTCCGGCGCGGTGGGCGTCGTTTCCAGCCTGATGGCCATTATTCAGGCTCTGGGCTTTACGCTGGGCCACGGCTCCGGCACCATCATCAGCCGCAGTCTGGGCAGCAGGAACACCAAAGCAGCCACCCGGTTCGCTTCCACCAGCTTTTTCACGGCGCTGGCCGTCGGTATGGTGCTGGCCGTCATCGGCCTTGCCACGCTGCCCGGCTTCATGATGCTGCTGGGCAGCACCGAGACCATCCTGCCCCACGCCTGCGCCTATGCGCGGCCCATCCTCATCGCGGCCCCGCTGATGATCTCCAGCCTCGTGATGAACAACATCCTGCGCTACGAGGGCAAGGCCAATTTTGCCATGATCGGCCTTGTGACCGGCGGCGTGCTGAACATCCTGCTGGACCCCGTTTTCATGTTCGTGCTGGGCCTTGGCACCGCCGGTGCAGGCATTGCCACGGCTCTCAGCCAGACGATCAGCTTTTTCATCCTGCTGTCCATGTTCCTGCGGGGCAAGACGGTCAGCCAGTTCCGCCTCCATTCCGTCACCCGCGAAGTACGGGAGTTCGGCATGATCCTGATCGGCGGTGCTCCCAGCTTTGGCCGTCAGGGTCTGAACAGCATCGGCGGCATGCTGCTGAACATCGCCGCCCGCAGCTACGGCGACGCCGCCGTGGCGGGCATGAGCATCGTGACCCGCATTTTTCTGTTCATCCTCTCGGTGGCCATCGGCGTGGGACAGGGCTTGCAGCCGGTGGCATCCTTCAACTACGGTGCCCGCAAGTACCACCGGGTACGGCAGGCCGCCGTCTTTACCCTGAAAGCCGCCTTTGTGCTGCTGGTGGTGCTGATCGCAATGTGCTGGTGGAACGATGAAACTTTGATCCGTCTGTTCCGGGACGACCCGGCGGTCACCGCCGTGGCGCTGCCCGCCTTCCGTTACCAGTGCTTTGCCATCCTTTTACAGCCGGTGATCGTGGTGACCAACATGACCTTCCAAAGCGTGGGCAAGGCCGGGCGCGCCACCTTTCTGGCCTGCTGCCGGCAGGGCGTGTGCTTCATCCCGCTGATTTTAGTATTGCCCCGGGTGCTGGGTCTTGTGGGCGTGGAGCTCTGCCAGCCCATTGCGGATGCGCTCACCTTCTTCATCTCACTGCCCTTCCTGCTGGCCTTTCTGCGGCAGCTGGAGCAGATGGAAGCCGAAGCTACCGCCCCCGGCGCAGCTGTAATGTAATTGTAACCGTTTTTAGCCGCATTTTTCTGTAAACTCTGCAATGAAAAATGCGGCTGTTTCGTATTCTGAGTGAACGGTAAAATTTTCCTCCCTGTTTTTGCAAAGGAGTGTTATTTATGAAGCGTGTTGTCTTGCGTATCGGCTGCGGGGCGGTCTGCGCTGCCCTTGCCCTTACTTTAGGTTGCGGCTGCGCCTTGCTGCCGTCCGCCACCGGCGTGCCGGGCGCTGCCAGCTCTGCCGTTTCTGTACCCACGGACGACAGCGGCAAGCCCCTGTACGACCCCGCCGTGCTGAACGATGGCCGTCTGCGGGCGCTGTACTGCTATGGTCGTTCCGGGAGCAGCACCACCATCCTGTGCGGCAGCACCCCGCTGCACCAGTCTACCCGCAGTGAGAACGTCTCGCTGGTGCAGGACAGTGCCACCGGCATCGCAGACTACTGGCAGCGCAGCTGGTCCGACCCCACCGGACGGGGCGGACGCCGCACTGCCCTGTACGACAAGACCGGCACTGAAGTGCTGTCCTTTGAGGGCGAGCAGAGCGCCACCCTGCAAAACGGTCTGCTGGTGCTGCAGGAGAGCCGCCTGATCGATGGGGGATACGTCCCGGAGTCCGGCTACGGCACCTGTCAGGTCATCGACCTTGCCACCGGCGCAGCGCTGCCGGTACCGGAGGGCGCATACAGCTGCACCGTATGCGGCGATAAGCTGGTGTTCAGCTGCTACACCCGCCCGGAGGGGCTGGACGATTACGACTGGGATACCGACTACCAACAGAACAGCTGGGTGGTGGTGCAGGACAAGGACGGCACTCCCATCTACCGCGCCGATGCCGCCTCGGCATACCGCCTTTTCTACGACAGCGATACCCTGAGCGACTGGGTGGAGCTGGACGTTGCCACCGGAGAAGAAACCACCGACCAGATTTTGTACAACGTCCTGACCGGCGAGCAGTGCACAGGCTTTTTACAGGTCTACCCGGGCGGTCTTGCCAGCTTTTCCACCGGCGATGGCCGGTACGAACTGCGGGACATGACCACCGAGGACCGCGGACTGATCGCCACCTTTGACGAGCAGCCCAGCCAGTATTTCCCGGGCTATGTGGTAACATGGCACAGCGGCGAGGATCATGGCTACGAGCTCTATGATCTGGAAACCGGCACCAAGACCCCGCTGTACGATGTGAACACCACCGATAACACCATAGCCGTCTACGCGCTGGACGGCAGCCTGCGGGTGTACAGCAAGGACAACGGCAAGCTGCTGACCGACACCACCGTAGAGCCGGTGGAGCACCAGCAGCGGGTACGGATGAGCGACTGCGGCAGCGGCTACGTCTGGCTGGAATTGGAGGATAACGACCGCTACGAAGCCACCGCCACCCGGCTGTACGGCCCGCAGGGGCTTGTCAGCGACCTGACCGCCCTGCAGGGCAGATACGGCTACATCAACTACCTGACCACCGACCCCGACGGCAGACCCATGTTCTACGGCAGCCGCAGCGCTGTGGGCAGCGCCTACGGCAACGTGTGCGATGTGCTGGACGCAGACGGCAAGGTGGTGTTACAGGGACTTGCCGGCTGCACCGGGTACTATATCAACAGCCTGAACGCCCTGCCCGACCATGTTTTTGCTGCACAGCGGGGCTTCTATGTGGGCTGGATGGACACGAGCGGAAACTGGCTGTACTGCCAGAGTATTTTCTCGTCTGCCACTGCGGACGATGAACCGAGTTACGGCTATTGAGTTAGGAGGGTTTTCTTATGAAAAACGCTAAAATTTCCCGCCGCAGCTTTCTGCTGGGGCTGGCTGCCTGCTCCGCTGCCGGGGTACTGACCGCCTGCAAGGGCACGGATGCGCCCTCCGGCAGCACGGCTTCTTCTGCCGCAGAGCAGCCCGCATCCTCTGCTGCTTCCTCTGCCGTGCAGCAGCCGGAGCCATTTCTGACCGTGGAGGAGTTTCCCCCGCTGGACGGCAGCACCGCCTGCATCCCCCTGATGGCGCAGATGTTGGCTGATACCACCGGCATGGACTTGGAGGAAGCCCGCAGCAACATTACGGTGAGCACCACCGCCTACGCATGGGAAAACTTTGGCCTGTACGACACTACCACCCGGATGCTGGTGGTATACGAAGCGCCGGACTATGTAAAGGAAGAGCTGCAAGAGGCCAACGTACAGCTGGAACAGAAGCCCATTGGGGTGGACGCGCTGGTGTTTATCGTCAACGAGGACAACCCCGTGCAGGCGCTTAGCCAGCAGCAACTACGGGATATCTACGCCGGAAAGATCACCAACTGGAAGGATGTGGGCGGCAAGGATCAGGCCATCGTTGCCTTCCAGCGCGGCGAGGACTCCGGCAGCCAGACCCTATTCAAAAAGCTGCTCATTCAGGGCGGCGCGCTGATGACCCCGCCCTCTGAGCTGGCTCCCGCCGCCATGGGTGAGCTGGTGGACAGCATTGCCGATTACAACAACAGCGCCAACGCCATCGGTTTTTCCGTGTATTACTACATCGACCAGATGTACACAAAGCCCGGGCTGCGGCTGCTGGCGGTGGACGGTGTGACCCCCAGCAACGACACTCTTGCCGACGGCAGCTACCCCCTGTGCAACGATTTTTACGCCGTCATCCACCCGGATGCCGCCGCCGACAGCCCGGAGCGCCGCCTGTACGACTGGCTGGACACCGACGCCGGGCAGGACTGCATCAAAAAGTCCGGCTATGTGGCCGTCGGCCCGCAGACCACCGTCACCATCGTGGATTGAAATTGACAGACCTTCTCTCGTCTGCTACAATCTAAACAGAAGTTTGTCGAATCTTGTTTAGCAGAATGCCGAAAGGAAGGTCTTACTATGGAACATCCCTCTCACCCGGTAGAAAGCCACTGGCGCACCTCCCTGCGCAACCGCATTATTCAGGCTTCCAGCCTGCTGGAGGTGCTGTTGTCCGGGCTGGTACTGATCGGTCTGCTGCTCAGCGTTGTGCCCCTGATCCGCTGGATGCCCGGCCTGCTGTTCGATGGCAACGAAGCAGAGATCCGCACCTTTCTGGAGCGCAGTCTGGATATCGTGATCGGCATTGAGTTCATCAAGATGCTGGCCAAGCACAGCCCCGGCAGCAGCCTTGAGGTGCTGCTTTACGCCATTGCCCGCCATCTGGTGGTGGGACACGATTCCGCTGTGGAGAACCTGCTCAGCGTGGGCGCGATCGCGCTGATCTTCATCGTGCGCAAGTTCTTCTTTGTCCCGGCCTTTGGTGCACACCTGCCGGACGGTCACCCCGCGCCGGACCTTACCCCCGCCCAGAGCGGCATTCCCGCCGACTGGTTCCGGCGGCGGCATTCCGAAGCAAAGCCTGAGGAAGAGCCCAAGACGGAGGAGTAAGCTTTCTCTCAACACAAAAAGCGGCTGCTGCACTGTATTTTGTGCGGCGGCCGCTTTTGATTTAAAATGCGGGAAAATCTGCGGATTTTCCCGCATTGTCTTTTCACGCAGGGGGTCGTAAAGGCAACCGGCAGTCACACTGCAACGCCCATCCCCTGTGAAAAAGCGTTTGGAGTAACCTTCTTTCCATATACAAAATCACCCCGCAGCGGCCGGTGAAGGGCTGCTGCGGGGTGATCTGCTTTTTATTATTTATCCTGTTTTTTGCCGTGACGGCCAAAGCGGTACTCCTTGCCCTCGCGGATGCGCTGGATGTTGGAGCGGTGCATATAAATGACCATCGCGCCCATGATCACCGAACCGATGGTGCACACGGTAAGGTCTGCGACAGAATAGCCCCGGAACACCCCGTACAGGATGGTGAGCACCGGGTAGAGTGCCGCCATGGTCACGCTGCCCAGCGATACCATGCCCGTGGGCAGCAGGCAGGCCAGAAAGATGACCGCCAGAAAGGGGATCAGCACCGGCTGGATGGCCAGAATGGTGCCGCCCGCCACCAGCACGCCCTTGCCGCCCTTGAAGCCGAAATACAGGGGCTTCAAGTGGCCGATAATGGCAAAGATGGCGGCAAGATATACTGCAAGATACGGTGAGAGCGTGGTGCTTTCCGGCATCAGGGTGAACAGCCAGCGGCCGATGCACACAGCCAGCACGCCCTTGAGCACATCACCGAAAGCGGTAAGTGCCGCTGCCTTTTTGCCGAAGGTGCGCAGCATATTAGTCATGCCGGCAGCGCCGCTGCCGTACTTGCGCACATCATCGTGGTACAAAAACTTGCTGACGAGGATACCGGTGTCGATGCTGCCCAGCAGATACGCCTGCACAGCGGACACCACAGCGATGAGAAGAGATTTCATCATCTGAGCCTCCCTGACGTGTTATACGTCCTTGGCACCCACCTCGCCGGAGCCGCGCTCCCGCACGACCAGACGGATGGGCGTATGCTCCAGACCAAAGTTTTCGCGGATCTGGTTGATGAGATACCGCTGATAGCTAAAGTGGAACAGGTGCTTTGCGTTCACGAAGGCCACGAACGTGGGGGGACGGGTGGAGGCCTGCGTCAGATAGTAGATCTTCAGGCGGCGGCCCTTGTCGCTGGGGGGCTGCATCCGGGCGGTAGCGCGGGCCAGCATCTCGTTCAAAACGCCGGTAGGCACGCGGGCACCGTTCTCGGCGTCCACATCCCGGATGAGCTGCATCAGCTTGTTCACGTTGTAGCCGGTCTGAGCAGAGATGAAGATGATGGGTGCGTAGCCCATAAAGCTGAAGCACTCGGCATAGCCCCGGCGCTGCAGCTCCATGGTGTTGGTCTCCTTGCCTTCCACGGCATCCCACTTGTTCACCACGATGATACAGGCCTTGCCCTGCTCGTGGGCGTAGCCAGCCACCTTGCTGTCCTGCTCGGTAAAGCCGACGGTGGCATCCACAAGGATCAGCGCCACGCGGCTGCGCTCCACAGCGGCCAGTGCACGCACCACCATGTAGCGCTCCAGACCATCGCTGATGTTGCTGCGCTTGCGCAGACCGGCGGTATCGGTAAAGATGAACTTGCCGTAGGCGTTGTCCACCGGGGTGTCGATGGCATCGCGGGTGGTGCCGGCCTCGTTGGCCACGATCATGCGGTTCTCGCCCAGAATGCGGTTGGTCAGGCTGGACTTGCCCACGTTGGGACGGCCGATGATGGCAACGGGGATGCGATCCTCCTCCACCACGGTCTCGCTGAAGTCCAGATGGGCGCACACGGCGTCCAACAGGTCGCCTGTGCCGTGACCATGCACGGAAGAAATGGGCATCACCTCGTCAAAACCGAGGTTGTAGAACTCGTACAGCTCCATGGGAGCCTCGCCCACCTTGTCGCACTTGTTCACGGCAAGAATGATGGGCTTGTGGCTGCGGCGCAGCATGTGCGCCACATCCTCGTCGGCTGCGGTCAGGCCGTTGCGCACGTCCGTGACCATGATGATGCAGTCGGCGGTGTCAATGGCGATCTGTGCCTGCTCGCGCATGTGGGCCAGAATGCCCTCGGTGGCCTTGGGCTCGATGCCGCCGGTGTCCACCAGCAAAAACTCGTGGCCGTTCCACTCGCAGTTGGCAAAAATGCGGTCGCGGGTAATGCCCGGGGTATCCTCCACAATGGCAAGGCGCTGGCCGCACAGCTTATTGAACAGGGTGGATTTGCCCACGTTGGGGCGTCCCACCACTGCTACGATCGGTTTGCTCATGGGGTCTCCTCCTTTCTTCTGATCAAAAGTACATCTGTATATTCCGTCCACGCCGGTTCTGCCGCGCCCGGAGAGGCGTTTTTCTGTACGGCAGATGGATAAAACCTCTCCCTTTCGGGAGAGGTGGCATCGCGCAGCGATGACGGAGAGGGTTCGTTTTATTTTCTTCTGCGGGCAATGTGCAGGCCGCTGCGCAGCAGGGCGCGGGCTTCGTCCCCGCCTGCCGTGGGCAGCACCTCTACCTTTACACCAAGCTGCTGCCCCAGCTGCTCCACCGTGATATCGTCCAGGAAGGTATCCTTTTCCTCCCGCAGCATCACAGCCGGGATGCCCAGCGTTTTTGTGGCAAGTTTGCCAGCGCACTGGGCAATGATATCGGTGGCAGTGATCAGGCCGGTCACACCCACATTGCCGCCGAAAAAGCGGTTCTGGATGGTGTGGACGTGCACGGTGATCATGGGGTACTGCCGGTGCAGTTCCTCCATCATGCGGGTGATGAGGGGCGCTGCCATGGTGCCGGTGACCACGTCCAGCTCCTTGGTGCCGTAGATGCGGTGGGGCTTGTCCAGCTCCGCCAGAAATTCTTCCTCGAACAGGCGCATCATGCCCACGCCGTTTTCCAGCTGGTCGTAGTCCTCGTAGAACGCCGCCGCAGGAATGGGGCGTTCTGCCTTGAGGTACCATTCATCGCTGGGGTAGATGATGCGCTTGCCGTGGCGGCGCTTGCATTCATCGCCGAATTCTTCCATAATGTCGATGACCTCGGCGCTGGTCTTTGCATCGTAGGGCACCTGCGGGTACAGATTTTTGCGGTAATCCGTAATGCCGCAGGGCACGGCTGCAATGCTTTGCACCATGGGGGTCAACTCCAGCAGGTCGGCAAGGGTGCGGCGCAGCTCGTCGCCGTCGTTGATGCCACGGCAGAGCACCAGCTGGCAGTTGACGGCAATGCCGCCCTCCACCAGACGGGGCAGGTACTTGAGCACCTCGCCGCCGCGCTTATTGGCCAGCATCCGCACCCGCAGCTGGGGGTTGGTGGTGTGCACCGAGATATTGATGGGCGAGATGTGCATCTTGATGATGCGGTCGATCTCGTGATCCTGCATATTGGTCATGGTGATGTAGTTGCCGAACAAAAAGCTCAGCCGCTCGTCATCATCCTTGAAATACAGGCTCTCGCGCATACCCGGGGGCAGCTGGTCGATGAAGCAGAACATACAGTGGTTGGAGCAGGAATGCTTTGCATCGCCCAGATAGGTCTTGAACCCGCAGCCAAAGGGGCCGCGCTGCGGCCGCTGCACCTCCCACTCCCGGATGCCGTCTGCCACGCGGGCTTTCAGGTGGAAGCTGCTGCTGTCGGTATAAAAATCGTAGTCCAGCGAGTCGTTCAACTCGTTATCGTCCACGCTCAGCAGTTCGTCACCGGGGGCAAGGCCAAGAGCCTCGGCCTCGCTGCCGGCATCCACCTGCTCGATCCGGATCGCCATCTGCATCCACCTCCTTTAAAGCACAAGAAGGGGAAGGCTTTGCGCCCTCCCCTTCTGTACATAACACCATTATGCCACCAATTACGCGCAAATTAGGCCTTCTTGATGACTTCCTCGCCCTTGTAGTAACCGCAGTTGCCACATGCCTGGTGGGGGAGCTTCAGAGAGCCGCAGTTGCTGCACTTGACCAGTGCGGGGGCCTCCAGCTTCCAAACATTGCTGCGACGCTTGTCGCGGCGGGCCTTGGAAAGATGTCTCTTAGGTACTGCCATATTTTTGCACCTCCTTGATGGGTTTATCTGTTCAGCAGTGATTTAAGGATCGCGAGCCTAGTGTCTACGGGGGCGTCGGTCTGCTCTGCCGGTTGGCAGGTGCATTCCGCCTTTTTCTTACCGCACTGCGGGCAAAGCCCGGCGCAGTCGGGGCTGCAAAGCAGCACCGTGGGAATCTGGAACATAAACTCCTGATTGAGCCATTCGTCTACGTCCAAGTGTCCTTTTTCGTCCAGCGGAAGATCGAAATCCGGGTCATCCAGATCCCGCTCCTTGACGATCCACTCCGTATCGACTGTCTCTTCCCGAGTGACCGGGTCCAGACAGCGGGCGCACTCTCCGTGCACCGATGCCTTTGCCCGCAACGTTATCTGAACCTCGTCGCCATCGGTCTGCGCGTCAAAGACGGCTGTGACCGGCTGCGGGATCCTTGCACCGGCATAATCGTACGCAGATAAATCACACTGAAACTCTGCATGGTACGGTTTTGCGCCGGCTGTGATAAACTTTCTCAGGTCAAATTGCATAGTACACCTCTGAAAAGGCTGCTTTGTTAGTATAGCGCCAAAGCAACCCTTTGTCAACACCAAAACAGGCAGAAAACCGAAAAAATTTATTTTTCTCCGGTCTTCTGCCTGTTGGAAAAGCCTTTAGCCCTGTTCTTTTATCAAATTACAGGTACTTCTTCACATCGTGGGGCAGTGCGGCCTCGTCTGCGCTGACGGTCACGGTGACCTTCACGCTGTCGCCGGCAATAGCTGCCATCTCGTCCAGCACAACGCCCAGACGGTTGATATCGTGGTCCAGCACCTTCAGGATGCCGTCAATGTACAGGTCGGTGATGTCGTAGTTGCTTGCCATCAGGCCGGCCACAAAGCCGTACAGCATTTCGCCGCCGGAGATCTTGTACTCGTCCAGATCGATCAGACGTGCTGCAGGAGCGATGTCGTAGGTGAGCTTCATGCCCTTTTCCACAACAACAACATTGCCTTTGGAGGTCTTGACCGCGTCGTTGATCTGGTCGATCATAGCCTTGGTCTTGCCGGAGCCCTTGGTACCAACAATCAGTTTAATCATAGTTCAGTCCTCCTGTATTTTCCACGCCTTGCGGCGGGAGATCATTTTTTACGTTCGGCTTTTACTTCAGCTTTGCTTCCAGCTCTGCGGTCAGACCCTCGTAACCGGGCTTGCCCAGCAGGGCGAACATATTCTTCTTGTAGCTTTCCACGCCGGGCTGGTTGAAGGGGTTCACGCTCAGCAGATAGCCGCTGCAAGCGCAGGCACGCCAGAAGAAGTAGATCAGGTAGCCCACATTATAAGCAGACAGGTCGTCTACCTCGATCAGCACCTCGGGCACGCCGCCATCGGTGTGTGCCAGAATGGTGCCTTCCATGGCCTTGCGGTTGACCACGCTCATGTTCTGGTTTGCAAGGAAGTTCAGGCCGTCAAAGTTGCCCTCCAGCGGGTCGATGAATAGATCCTGTGCGGGCTTCTTCACGTCCACGATGGTCTCGAACATGATGCGGGCACCTTCCTGAATGAACTGACCCATAGAGTGCAGGTCGGTGGAGAAGATGCAGCTTGCGGGGAACAGACCCTTGTTGTCCTTGCCCTCGCTCTCGCCGAACAGCTGCTTGTACCACTCGTTCATCAGTGTGAAGTCCGGCTCGTAGCACTCCAAGATCTCCACAGCCTTGCCCTTGCGGTACAGGATGTTGCGGATGGCGGCGTACTTGTAAGCGTCGTTGTCGGGGCTCAGCACGGAGAAGCGCTCCATAGCGTCGGCAGCGCCCTGCATCAGAGCATCGATGTCGATGCCGGCAGCAGCGATGGGCAGCAGACCCACGGCGCTCAGCACGGAGTAGCGGCCACCCACGTCATCGGGAACCACAAAGGTGGGCCAGCCCTGTGCGTCAGCCAGCTGCTTCAAAGTGCCCTTGGCACGGTCGGTAGTGGCGTAGATGCGCTTGTTGGCTTCCTCCACGCCCATCTCCTTTTCCAGCAGTTCGCGCAGCACACGGAAGGCCAGAGAGGTCTCGGTGGTGGTGCCGGACTTGGAGATGACGTTGATGGAGAAGCGCTTGCCCTTGCACAGGCTGATGATGTTGTTCAGGTAGGTGGGGCTGATGCTGTTGCCGCAGAAGTAGATCTTCAGACCATCCTCCAGCTCGTTGTGGTACATGCCCTTAACGGCCTCCACAACAGCGCGTGCGCCCAGATAGCTGCCGCCGATACCGGCCACGACCAGAACGTCCGAGTCCTCGCGGATCTTGGCAGCGGCTGCCTTGATACGGGCGAACTCTTCCTTGTCGTAATCCCGGGGCAGGGTCATCCAGCCCAGAAAATCGCTGCCGGGGCCGTTCTTGGCTTCCAGCTGCTTGTGGGCGGCTTCTACCTGCGGGTAAATAGCTGCATATTCCTCTTCGCTGATGAAGCTGGAGAGGTGTTTCGTGTTCAGTGCGACACTCATTTTATTAAAACCTCCAAACGATCTGCCGGGCCTTTGCCCTGCGAGGAAATATCTTGGTATAAGTGTACCGTTCCCTCCGGGTAAAGTCAAGGTCAAATTCCTTAGATTTCATACAATTTTAATAGTGTTTTTTTGTTTCTTCATCCAGATTTGTTCAGGTATCCAACAGTCCCGCCGGGCGTCCGGCGCACTTTTGTGCGCTGAAGCGCCTTTTTCGGCGCAGGGTCATGCTGCGGCTCCCCGCAGGCCGTCCCACAGCAGCCGCAAGGCGGTGTCAAAGTCCATGCGCGGCGCATCGGCGGCGGCGCACACCGGGTACTCCCCCTGTACTGCTTCGCCGCACAACAGCTGTGCCTTGCCCACCGTCTGTCCCCGGGTCACCGGGGCTTCCAGCGCTTCGGGCAGTTCCAGCTGCACGGTCAGCTGCCCGGCGCTCTCGGCGGGCAGCAGGGCGGTGGCGGGCAGGGCAGCGTAATCCAGCGGCACAGTTTCCTCCGTGCTGCCCTTTACCTTTAATTGCAGCGGACGATCCTCCGGCAGGGGCACCGGTGCGGCGCGGTAAGCCGCAAAGCCGTAGTCCAGCAGGGTGGTGGCAGCTTCGAACCGCTCCTTGCTGGAGGGTGCCCCCAGCACCACGGCAATCAGATTCAGCCCGTCCCGGGTGGCGCTGGCGGTAATGCACACGCCCGCCCCGCCGGTGGTGCCGGTCTTGAGCCCGGTAATGCCGTTGTACCGCCGCAAAAGCTTATTGGTGTTCACCAACTGGGTCTGCCCGCCCCGCAGAGTGTCCGTCCAGATGCCGGTGTAGTGCAGCACCTCCGGGCAGGTGTTCAGGATGGTGCGGCTCATGATGGCCACATCCCGTGCGGTGGAAAGATGCCCCTCGGTGTCCAGCCCGCAGGCGTTGCGGAAGGTGGTGTGCTCCATGCCAAGCTCCGCGGCGCGGGCGTTCATCTGCTGCACAAAGGCAGGCTCGCTGCCGCCCACCAGTTCCGCTACCGCCACTGCTGCATCGTTAGCCGAGGACACACAGATGGCCTTGAGCATCTCATCCAGCGTGAACTGCTCCCCGGGCTCCAGCCAGATCTGACTGCCGCCCATGTGGTAGGCGTGCTCGCTGACCGGCACGGCAGTGTCCATGGTCAGCCGCCCGGCGTGCACCGCTTCAAAGGTGAGCAGCAGGGTCATCACCTTAGTAATGGAGGCGATGGGCATGGTCTGGTCGGCATTCATCTCGTAAAGCACCGTGCCGCTGGTCTGGTCGATGAGGATCGCCGCGCGGCAGGGCAGGGTAAGCTGCGGCGGGGTGACCGTCAAGGTCTGCACTGCCGGTTCTGCCTGCGTTTGCACCACCGGTTGGATACGCAGTCCCCTGCCCTGTGCCGTACCAAAGGCCAGCGCAAACAGCCAGAAGCAGACCACCCCCGCGCACAGCAGCGCCAGATTTCTCCGTTCCATTCCTCATACCTCCCCGCGCAAACTCTCTTTTTGCAGTGTATGCTTCCGCCTTTGCCGGTATGCCGCTGGGCAGTTTGCGCAATTGGGACACAGAATTTCAGTATTTATATACAAACTGTGAACGCATCTGTTGCAAAACACTTTATTTTGCGGTATTCTATATGTAGCAGAGAACTTCTGCATTTTGGATGTGTTGATTCTATTTTTGGAGGGATTTTTATGAGCACGATTTCTCGCCGTTCTTTCCTGAAACTGGCTGGTGTTACTGCGGTCGCTACCGCCGGTGCTTCTATGCTGACTGGCTGCTCCTGGTTTGATGATGTCGATTTGGTGATCATGGGCAGCCTCGATGATGGCGAAACCTATACTAAAGTTTTCCAGAAGACTCTGCCTCGCGTTGTTGTCAGCGTTGCAGCGGACAACATCGGTCTGGCTCTGGATCTGGTAAAGACGTACGGTCCTGAGCAGTACCGCGGTGCCGATGTGACCGTGGACGAGAAATATCCGGGCAACCGTACCTTCGTCAAGGACGAGGAGACCGGCAAGGAGACCATGATCATCGCCGTCAAGGTTGCTATGGTCGAGGTCGAGTACGAAGTGCTGATCAACGGCGAGCGCGTCACCTCCGGCAAGCACGGCTTCCCCAAGGGCGTGACCAGCATTGACGAGGAGACCGCCCGCAAGATCATCGCCGAGGTCGGCAAGAACAACGACAAGGTTCCCACCAATTACGAGTTCGACCACACCGTTGCCAACAACCTGAAGGTCGTTGACGGCAAGATCATCGTCGCTCTGAAGGTCGATGTGTCCGAGCTCGCCTGATTTCACTGATATTTGCACCCAACGGGGGATGGACATTGCGTCCATCCCCTTTTTGCTGCCGTTTTTTCCACCTTCTTCCGCCGGACGGTGCAATTCCGGTCTTGCGTGCTGCCGTTGTTTTGTTATATAATGAAGAGTAGACCCTATTTTTATCCCATTTTGTGGAAAGGAACCCCTCTCATGCGAGTTTGTTTTTATACCTTGGGCTGCAAGGTCAACCTGAACGAGACCGGTGCGCTGGAACAGCTGTTCCGCGCCAACGGCTTTACCATTGCGCAGGAAGGCGAGGCTGCGGACGTGTTCATTGTGAACAGCTGCACCGTGACCAACTTCGGCGACCAGAAGAGCCGCAAGTGGCTGCGCCGCAAAAAGCGCGAAAACCC
>OIYQ01000493.1_pt1 | contig 16161 bp, 9 predicted proteins | sample 1588311 | NCBI WGS metagenome assembly OIYQ01 (sample SAMN03283244) | human gut metagenome | biome: human-associated habitat; material: feces | host: Homo sapiens | place: Peru | collected 2012
TGCATGGCAAAACCAAAACTTACGCAGAATGGGGAAATATGAACCGCCACCGTTAAAAATGCTTATTAGGGCGTTTCTGCGAGGTAATGATTTGAAAGCGTTTCTACTTCTCTAATCTGCTTTTTCCTCATTTCCTTGTCACTGACAACTAAAGCCAAAGACTGCCACAACCACTTGAAACTCAAAACAAATGCTCTATTTTGCTATTTTTTGCCTTTTTAGGCGTTCTTTTCTTTTAAAAAATAACAAGCCACTTTCAAAAATACCCTTCACCCTTCACCAGAATGGCATAAATATCTGTAGCTAAGTAGCTTGCGCGGGTGAAGGGTTGCGCTGACCCTTCACCACCCTTCACCCACCCTTCACCCGGAAAATCTGTGTAAATCTGTGAAATCTGTGGGACATAAAAAAGTGGTTTCGGCCCACGACCGAACAGGGCGAGCTTCCGTTTCAATTCCATGCGCAATCTGAAGGTGAAGGGTGGGTGAAGGGTGGTGAAGGGTCAGCGCAACCCTTCACCTCTCGCAACCCCAGTGTTTATCGGGGTTTCAGCCGATTTGGTGAAGGGTGAAGGGTAAAAAAGAGAGTGGTTGTTTTACCAGCTCCCGACGTATCGTTTTGTGCCTGGCAATGGCAGATTATTGCCCCAGTTAGGGGCAATGTTGTGCCATAGTAAGGCAATTTTGCGATTCAGGCCTCTTTCGCCTCGTAAGTACCTTCGTTGCATCTTGAAAGTACTTTCGTTGCATCGCTTTTACGTATAAAGTCTTCGAAGAAACCTTTAGTTGTTGCCAGAAGAACTAATAGTATAAGCCGGAATAGCCTATATCTTCAGCAGCACAACAGCTGATGTGCACGCGTCCATCAGCTGATGTACAAGCGTTAGTCAGCTGCTAGGCGATTACTTATTCGTGAAAACCTTCCTGATTGTGCTATGACAGTGGAGGGTAAACCCTTATGGGCAAAAAATGTCGTGGAATCTTAGAGGGCGAGATCACCTCGGCAACTAAAATTCCAACGACCAGTCTAGTCTTGTTTCCGCATTCTTTGTATAATAGTAAATGATAATAATGTTCTATACTAATTAGGGGGAGGAAGTTTTCGCAACTTCCTTCCCTCTTACTGATATATATTTTCTAAACTTAAGTATTTTGCTAATTCTTTAGTCATAGTAGAATATAAATTTTTGCAAATCACCTCCATATTTTACTTTTACGTAGAACTTACCCTTGGCACCTATGCTATTGTTTCTGATGTTCTTGAGAGTAATTGTCTGCTTTACTCCGAGATTTGCAGCAGAGTCAAACTTCTTTAAGAACCAGCAGTTCCAATCCTTGCCTTCTGTGATTTCTTCTGTAGAACCTACCTCCACATCGCAATCCTCAGGGTTGATGGTGTTAGAAGCTATTCTGATTTCTACTGGCAGAAGCTCAGAAGGATAGTTCTTCGGAATCGTATAGGTAAGAGTACCCGTATTATCCTTATACCTTCCTGACATACCTGAGAAGGTGAAACCGAAGTTGAACTTCGTGATACTGTATATCTTGATGATTCTACTCATACCACTCACCTTGTCGAGTATTCGGATTTCGCCAGATTTCAGCTGGTCGGTAATGACATCTCTGGTAAAGCCAATCTTACCCTTACCATTTTTATAGGTAATGGTGAGATCTTTCTTACCTAACTCATTATTCGTAACCCAGTTTACATCGAAACGATTTGCTTTGTTCAAATCACCACCTTCGTAATTGAAGTCGATTTCCTGACTTTCTGCAGCACCATAGTTCAACATCACGTTTGTACCATTAGGAATTTCCAATGTATAAGTTCCATCTGATATCTTTGGTACGATCTGCTCTACCTGAATCCATGGGTTGTTAGCTGCATAGCCGTTAAAGGCATTGTCGTAGCCAGGATAACCTAACTTTGGATTCAGCTTCTTGATATGAATCGCATAGGTATAATTTCTCTTGATCTTATAGAATTGCTGATCCTCATTCTGAAGATAAACCTTGTACCATTTTACGGTGTTGTCGTTGAATGTCACTTTCAGAATACATCTTACAGGATTCTTACTTGAGTTTTCATCCTCAAAGCAATATTGCACAGTTCCCATCTGCCCTGCAGAACCTTTGTATCTTTCTTTTGACTTAGGCAGGGTAATGTCGGTAATATTCCATTCCCAATTCTTAGCAGCAGTGGTGTTTGGAAATTCCAATCTGTTACGATCGAATGCAGCCATTGTTGCATATTTCATTCCTTCACCGATAGAGATTTCTACACTCTTGATATTGGTAGTAGTTTCCCAGTCAGCAGTGATTTTAGCACGATCTCTAATCAGATGAATCACATTGCTGCTATTGGTAAGCTTTGCTTTCATGTCAGCAGTTGTAGAACCGCTACAATATCCCCAATACTTGGTCTTCAGAGCCTGCTCTTCAGTAGCCATTGATTCAAACGTAGTAATCAGCTTGTTCTCATGCAAACCAATCCACTCGTTGGCAGCCTTTTCTGTATTGATACTGGCATTGGCAATGATGTGGAGTCGTGCAGTGGCATTAGGCATCTTCACACTAATCTTTTTGTTATTGGTGTTAACTGTACCTTCGCCAATTTCCTCTTTGCTTGTAGCTTCCACATTCAAATCCTGACCCATGCCCAGGAAGTATCCATTGGCATCGAAGCAGAATATCTGCACATCAGAGCTTCCGAATCCCTCGTTGTTGTAGCCCTCAGATCTTGTTCCGATTTTGTAGTCTGGAGTAGATACCTTGAAGCTGAGCGTCATCTCACCCTTGCTGTTAGAAGGCACCGTCTCTTCAGACAAATCGCTTGTGCAGGCTGTTAGCATGGTTGCTAACAGTCCTACCAACATTCCGATATATAGTTTTAACTTTTTCATTTTGTACCTTCTTTAATTGTTATTCATTCTTGTTTTCCAGCTCTTTTACCTCTTCTGGTGAGAGGTCGCGAACGCAACGAACAAATCCAGTATTTCTATTATTTGTGTTTGCTGTAACCTGACTGCCATTTAAGGCCCAGTAGGTTCTTCCAGCCAATACAACGTCAATCACATTTTGATTCGTTTTATATTGATAATTTGTGATAACGCCAATTTCTGATGCTGTTGGTAATCGCCAGTCGGTATATTTTTTACCATCCGTTCTCACCTCTACGTATTTGTCGCAATGGTTAGATGCATCAACTCCTTTACTGAATTTTGTTACTGTTCCTAATTGGGATGCCAACATAAATGCTGGAGATACAACATCTTCTGAAGATAATTTCGTATTTTTATCAATATTTGTAACGTGACCTATTTTGTATTTGCTATTTTGAGGGGTATTTGTAATCTGTACAACGTACATCTGATTATTATGTTGACCGTTACTGGCTCCGTCTCCAAGTGTAGCTTTATAATTGTCAGGATCCCACGGCCAAAAAGCATCATTCTTGTCGTAATAATCATAAATATAGTTCCCGTCTTTTACTTTTGCATTAAAATTATCATCATATGAGGTCTTCTTTTTATCGTGCGAAGCTTGATCTCTTTGCCAATCAATCCATCCGTCTATAGATTTTGTAGAATACCAGCCAGCTATACCCTGGATATACTCCAAAGGATACTGTTTGATAGTTACAATCTCTTCCAGACCATCGCAAGTTACCTTTATCTTGATATATTTAACAGACAATGGCACGAAGTCATTGGCGGTTGTTGAATTTTTTGCACCAATAACAATAGTTCCCTTGTCCTTTAACTCACCATGACCCTCTGCATAATTTGCAGAAGCATTGAAGTATTGACTGCCAGAGCATGCTTGTTTATTACCATTTTTGTCATAATAGTAAATTTCCATGGTTTCTACCTTACATTCACCTGAACCATAGAACTTGATGGTTGAATTATCAAATCTCTGGTTCTTCATGATCATAAAGGTAGGAGAAACCAACAAGTACTTCTGGTCACCAGCATTGATTGTCGTCTCTTCGCCCTTGGTCCACTTCTGTACATCATATACCAGATTCATAGCATCACCATAAGTAATGTCAGAGCTGCTGCCCAGACTTGTTACGGTAGCGTTGGCTGTATAGACGTAGTTACGCTCCAATGACTTGGTTTCCTTAGGGTCGCGAACTGGAATACTGTAATAGTAATCCACAGGTGTTTCTTCACCCTTCTTCAGCATCACCTTGATCTTTGCCTGAGGTGCACTTGCATTATTATCCCATAATGTTGCGTAGCTGTAGGTAACCAACTGATAGCCATCAGTAGTCTTAGCCATTGTCTCATTCGTCTCAGTTTCGCTCATACTAGCTATGCTCTTAGCTGTATTTACACCAAAGAGAGTAGTCTGGGTGTTATAGTTCAGCAACTGCCAGGTAGGTTCGCCTACCACCTCGTAGCCAGCAATATTGATCTTGAGATTTACAACGATCTTGGCTGCTGCTCTTGTCAGCATACTTTCGATGGTTTGGGTAGGCTCTTTGCTGACTGTCCAACCAGAGTTGGCTGTCATCAGGATGTTCTTGGTTGCATTATTGCTGCTGTAAGGCTTCCAGATGTCGGCATCAGTCTGCACCTTCTTTACCAGGTCGTCCAATGAGTTTACCTGTTTCAAGTCCTCTTTTGCATTGGCAATTGAGTACACGAAGTAATCCTTGTTCTCCTGCAGATTCAAGTCAACTTTCCAGTTGCCCTGACCAAGAACCTCTTTCTGGTTGCTTCGCAAGTTGCTGTCAAACTTCTTGTTGACACTTTGCTCCTGATATTCCTTGTCGAAAATCTTCACGTACAGGTTGTCCAGTGCAGCTTCACGTAGGGCTTGGTCAGAAGCAACTGCTCTTGATACAGTTGCTTCTGTTACACTAGGCTTGATGCTGAGGCTCTCTGACGATGTTTCGGTGAAGAAATCATCCTGAGCGGAGCATCCTGCCATTGTTAGACCGAAGGTCAACAACATCAAGCCTTGTACAGATTTTCTATATTTATTTAACTTCTTCATGATGATTTAATCCTTTAGTTTATTTAAACCACATATTCTCATTTAAATTCCTGAGCGATCAGCACCCTGGGTGAACTTGATATTAAAGTCATCTCCAGGTAGTTTTCCAGTTCCTACATTGAACAGAACCTTTCTCATGTCAGGAGCAAGAACGATAAATACGTTGGTGTCGAAATTTCTTTCTACTGCTAAGTCTTTATTTCTCTTTGGCACTACATAGAATGTGAATGAGTTGCCACTGATGTCGCTCTTACTTACTGTATCATAGGTTTTTCCATCCACATAGAACGCAAAGTCTGGGTTGTCGCACTGAAGGATCCAGTTCTTGTTGCCTGTATCAATGTTATTCAGTTTGATAGCTGGACCACCTCCATTTGGAATACCATAGTGAACTTCCACTGCTTCTCCAAATTCTCCTGCTTCTCGTTCCATCTCGATGCTTACCTTGTCAGTATAGTCCCATGCGATGTTGTCATCCCAGTCACTTACGATAGGATTCACATACAATGTTGCCGGATTCTCAGGCGTATCACCTCCTTCTCTGTCCACCTTGGCTGTTACGTCGTAGATGGTGTTGCGGTCGAGGCGATAGAGAGGCTCGAATTTGGTCCAATCTGTTGTTGCGGCATCGTTGCTTTCATAGAGGCGCTTGTTAACCGGCACCTTGTAGAAGTAATCCTTGCCATTGTATTTTGCCTTGAGCAGGATGTAGGTTTGCTTGCTGACATCGATTGGCTCTTCTGCATACGGATTCTTTGTCTTGTCAATCCAACTGTTGGCGTATGAGTAGAACACAGCCTTGTTGTCTTGTGTTACGGCAGAAACTGTTACCTTGCTGCTGGCAGCTGCATCAGTATTCAATGAATTGTTGGTGCTGGTACCTTCGGCGAGGATAGCGCCATCTGCTGCGTAGTGCATCAACTGGCAGGCATACGCTGTAGGAGCTACTGCGTTGCCCTTGTCATCTTGTACGTTGAGGCGGATCTTGGCAAGCGCTCTCTTCAGCTGGAACTTCAGGTGAATCTTTCCTGTTGTCACTTCTCTCTCTAGCATCTTGGCATCCATCACGAAAGCAGACTGCTTCTGGTTGTGCTGGAAGGTTGTTGCCTGATTGATGGTGGCAATCTTTAAATCATTCAGGTTGTTGATGTTGCCCCAGTTGTCTAGGTTTGCAACCAAGTAGAGAACGTTGCCGTCAATGTCAGAACGAGTCAGTTCATTGCTTGTCAACTCCTTGTGCTTGTATTCTGTAGTTGGACTACCCTTTACATCTGCTGAATTAAATGTAACCTGCTTGGCGCGTGATCCATCTGGTTTGAAAACGAAGAGGTCGAGGCGCTCAATCTTGTTTTCATTGAGATCTTCTGATCCATCCTCTACTGCAGCACGTGTAACAGCAGCACGGGTTTCAGTAGCAGAACCGCCTACTTTATATTCCAGCACTACGCTGTAGTTGCAAGCAGCAGTGCTTTCTATATCATCGCTCATGCAAGATGTGTTTGCAAGCCCTAAGAGGGCGATTGCACACATCGCAAAGTATTTTGATATTGCTTTCATTGTTTGCCCTCCTTATTTTAAATAATTAGTATAATGTCCACTATTGCTCTGAAGCTTATCGTAGGCAGTTCCCTTGGTTGCCTGCAGCTGGAAGATGCGGATGCGGGTATTGGTTCCTGCGAACTTTCTTCCTTTCTGATACATACCTCCTGCATTGTCAGGGTTGATTTCTACTTCGTATTCATGGATTCCATCCAGCGATACGGTTACGTAGAGGTCGGTATATACAGGATTGCTGCCTTTACCTATAGCCCATTCTGTCAACTCATTCCATGAAGCATTGTGTGTCCATGGCTTCACGGCTTCTACCTTGATCTGATAAGGATCTTTTCGGGCGATGCCTGTAGAAACGCAGTTGGTGCTTTCGGTAGATTTATTATAGTTGAAAGCAAACTCAGTAGGGTTGGTGAGATGTGCTTTCCAGACCAGTCCTGTAGGACCATCTACCTTGATATAGAAGGCTGCTCCTGATTTCTTATCTTCCAATACCTCATGTTCTGTATCCTGGTATCTAGGATAGTTTACCAGACAGTAGAGACCTTCTGCGTCACCTCCCTTTGGTTTCAGGGTTGAACCTGTCTGCCAAGCAAACATCTGGCAATTTACATTGCTCCAGCTGATTTCGGAAGATACCTTGTTCCAAGGCATTACCTGCCAGTCGAGGCAGAGGGCTCCACCCTTGAGGAAGTAGCCGTAAACTACCAGCTCTCGGTTGCGGATAGCATTGCCGCTGGATGGAATGGTGAATCCCTGAGATTTTTCGATACTTCCGTCAGTCAACTGATAGTAAATCTTACCTGTGATAGGCTTGTTGGTTTCACGAAGATAGCTCAAGTTATGTTCACCGATTTCCGTATTCATGCGGTCCATATAAGTCTGGGCTGTTTCGGTTGTTCCACGCTTATAAGTCAGAGGGTCTTCCACTTCCTTGATTCCGGTATTCTCTACACCGTCAAGCTTGAGGAGAGTAGAAACATAAGAAGGAGTTCCGTACTTTCCGCTTGTAGCAGCCTTGTTGGCATCAGCAGTTGCATAGTTCTCTTCATCAGGGAAGACATAGCTTTCTGTAGGGAAGGTGTTTCCATCTATTTCAATTCTTGTTACCTTTACATTCTCTGTATTGGCATTTGCCTTGCGGGCGAAATAGAAGTGAAGCTTGGAAACGGCGCGAACCAGAGGAATATTAATTCCTTTGCCCTTTGCCTCAATCTCAGTATCAGCTACGTGTTTGGCTAATTCTATATTGGTAATGGCACGGGAAATAGGGAGACCCTTGCCGTTAGGAACCTCTGTAGTCTGAGCCTTGCCTTCTGTGTTAATACCGAATGGATTATCGAAGGTTACACCTTGCAGTTCTGCTCGGGTAATGCTGCGGAGATCCTTGCCATTCAGCTTCTCAGCCATATTGGTACTCTCTGAGTTTGCCAGAATATAGAGGTCGATGTTTTTGAGTTCTTCACCGTTGATCTTACGCAAGAATCTCAAGTTCAGCGTGTATTTGCTGTTGACGGTGGAACCGCCAACAGCAGTAGGAGTATCTTCCTTGTAGGCGATAGGCTTGGCTTCTCCTCCTGTTCCTGTTTTAAACACCCATACCTTGATGTTATGAATGTCGCTCTCTTGGTTAGGATTAGCCTGAGTCTCGTCGTTTCCGATGTTCTCAGCTCCGCCTGCTCTGGAAGTCGTGGTGCTGGCGGTAGAGAAGCTCAGGTTGAGGTAAGCTTCATCGCCAGTTGCAGGTACCTGCGAATCTTGGTCTGAGCAAGATGCCATTGTGCTCAACATGAGCAAGGCTGCTATAGCCATGCCTAGCCGGCGTGTCATCTTGGTCAAAGTTGAGTTATAGCGTTTCATCTTTTTAATCTTTTACTTATACTTAATACTTTTCTTTCTCTCTATACAGTGTGGGTAGCACTGTTTCCTTATTTGGCTCCGAGGTCTGTGTTCTGCAGATTGAGAACCCAGCCGTTTACCTTGATTCTTGCATCCATGTGGTAGTCTGTACCAGGACTAGGTACGTAGAATACGAGGGTGTAGTGATCCTGACGGTCTAGGTATTCCTGATCCTCCCAGCCCTTGTCGGTGCGCTCGCCGCAGAGAGCGAGGAACCATGGCAGTGAGTGGTTGAAGATTACCTTGCCTGTGCGCTTGTCGGTGATTACGATTCGCTTGTCGTCGTACTCCGTGCTTTCTGTGTTGCGGGTGCTTACATCGTTCTTGCGCTCGAACATTCTGGAAGAAGAAAGGTCGTAAACCAGTGCCTTGTCGATTTCTTCACCTTCTACCTGGGTATTACCGCTGGAGTTTACTACCAGTTTCTCGTTGTAAGGTACATAGGTGATAGGCTTGTTCAGTTCTACGCCATTGGCATCTTTTACCTTGTCTCCCTTGTAGTCGAGGAGAGCTGCCGAACCCTTGATTCTTACGTCGAAGTTTTCTGCAACGAATCCCTCTTGGTCGTTATCGTATGGAAGCATCACGATGCGGTAGGTCTTGGTACATTTCATCAGACTCAGATTGCCGTATGTGTCTTGGTTTCCTCTGAAGTCGAGAGATGTCTGGGCAGTGTAGAGAGCGGTGAACTTCTTATTGTTGACCGAAGCTTCTCCGTCTTTCTTTCCCATTTCCTCCTGCAGGTCGTTGATGGTAGAAACACCTGGTGTGAGTTGGGTGAAGCTGAACTCCATCTCGTCGTCACCGTCGGCTCTGCTACCTGTAGGTTTCTTGTCACGAGCCAGACAGACGAAGGTGTATTTGCCTTCCTGTAAGTCAGTAATGTCCATGCTGTGACCCGTTTCGAATTTGTCGGCAGACTGCGTATAGGTATCGAAGTATTTACCGTTTTTATCGAAAACATAGACGTTGAGGTTTTTCACTTCCTGGGAGAAGGCATCAGCGTTCTCAACATTATATGTATAATCGAACTTGAGCGACACCTTAGGTGCAGGACAATTCGTCAGATCGTCTTTCATGCATGATGAAAGCGAAGAGAGTGCGATGGCTGAGATACAAACCACTTTGCAACCGTTTTTGATGATGAAATGTTTCATATCGTTTGTATTTTATTAATTCTTTTACTTATACTTATATCTAGTGTGCCGTAGGGCGTAAGAAGTGGGGTAGCCTCCGGCATCCTTTTTTTCTTGTTGAGTGGTGCTGATTCAGCACGATAGGGGTTCCCGCCATCTGTTGGCGGCAATATCATCTTTTTCTTTTTAAATCTCCCGGAGGCGGGGTAGCCCCCGGGAGATTGAGCGTATTGTTGTTTCAAGAATTATCTTGAGAACGGGGGATGGGGTACATCCCCGGATCATTCATTTTTTTCTGTTTCTGCGATTAAGCGAAGTGATTGGGATTAGTCACCCAACTCTACGTTCTGTGTATTGAGAACCCAAGGGTTAACTGTTACAGTTACGTCGAGATAGAATAAACCGTTCTTGTCAATCTCACCGTTAGGAACCTGTGCACCTACGTTGAAGATCTTGTTAACCTGCAAGCGATAAATAGTGTTACGCTGGATAACGTTCTTTGACAACTGGTTGTCTCTAATAACCTGCTTGTAGTATGTCTTACCCTCGTTGAACACCTCGATGCCATACTTTGCACGGAATTCTGACAACTTGGTCTCTACATCCTTTGCACCTTCAGTTGTTTCAACTTTCTTTGCATTTTCCAATTCTGTCTTCAACTGGGCAGCTGTCTTACCCTCGAAGAGACCTGTAACATCTTCGTAAGCCTTCATGATCTGCTCAAAGCTTGTGTAGATAACGTTGTTGTAACGATAGAATGTACCATCCTGGAAGTCTGCTGGCATAAGCTCACCTGCAGCATTCTTAAACTGATTTGCATCCAAAGTAACCTTGTACTCGAAGTACATTGCAGTTGCTTCATCCTTGTTGTTCTCAAAGATATAATCATTAGTTGCACCCTTCATAGCCTTGAAGCCACCATCCTTGAGCAAATACTTCTCACCGAATGCGTCCTTTGTCTGAGACAATGTAGCATCTGTAGGAATTGCAAGGCTCCAAACTCTATTTGCTACATCCCAATTCTGCATAACGTATGTCTTGTTTGTAACGTTAGAGAGTGCATAGCGAACCAATTCAATCTTAGAAACCTTCTTCTTCGCATCGTCAATTGCATTCTTCAATGCCTGTGAAGCGTTTGTTGGGTATTCGGCCAAAAGGTTTTCTGTACTAGTAGGAACATCAACGCGAGCTGTTACACGCTCAATCTTGATTGCGCTTTCTACTTCATTGTACATAACCTTTGCTGGGGTGGTCTCAACCTTGTTGGCATCAGTGAATGTGACAGTATAGCCATTACCATTGGTTGTTGCATCATTCTGGTTGAACATAGAGAAGTTGTTGTCTGTATCACATGGCTTAGCAAAAGCTGCTGTTGATGTGAATGTCTGTGTAATTCCATCTGCTGTAAACACGCCTGTCTTTTTGGTACCTGTTGTGATAGTAAACGGCTCTACAGTATCCATATTGGTTGAACCAGCCTTGAAATATACTTTATAGGTAGCACCTGCAGCTACATTTTCTACTTGAATCTGAAGTGTAGTCTTACCATCCTTCTGAGAACCAGTCTGGCCCTTGATAGCTCCTGTCCAATCCTGACCGGTCAGAGTCTTGCTAAATACAACGGCTCCATTTGCATCAACCAAGTAGAAAGTACCATTCTTTACAGCTGCTTCTACTGCGGTAGCATCCTCTGTAGGTATTGGATTTTCAATAGAGGTTCTTGTACCATTGCTGGTAGGAGTCTGTACGGCCAATGTCATATAGAAACCCTTTACCTGTGACTGTGTACCTGCGCCACCTGTCAAATCATCATTGCTGCTGCAGCTTGAGAAAGATAACGCTGCTGCTGATACCAAGCTCATAACGAGCAAATTCATTTTCTTCATAATCTTTTACTTATTAAGTGTTATACAAATTTTTGTTTTGAGTTGCGAAATGGACGGGTCTCTCAGACCTCATCACTTTTTTCGCCCGGGGTCATCAAATACTATTCTTTCTTTTCCAGTTCTTAAATTAAATTTTTTAGTTTATATTATTATTTATGTTTATTCTTTTACTTATACTTCATGTTCATTCTTACTCCACAATCTTGTTCACCTTGTCGAGATTTTCCTGAGCACCCTTCAAGCCGCCGGCTACCGCCTTCTGGAAGTACTGCTTGGCAGCTACGTAATCCTCATTAAGAACAGCGAGACAACCACGGGTGTTATCTACTTCGGCACCGGTGCCAGCCTTCTTGAGATATTTCTCTGCGCGCACCTTGTCGCCTCTGTCGATGGCAGCAATAGCCGCATTCAGGTTAGCGAGTTTATCTTCTGGGAACATCTTGACAGCGGTATCGAATACATTGTTGTATTCCTCGCTTCCCTTCGGATAACTGTTTGCTACCATATACATCTCCTGAAGAGAGAGCTTCTGTGGACGTGTATTCATCACTTTGCGTGCCTCCTCGAGGTTGAATGCCTTTACGTCGTACTCTATGGTGTAATCGGTGCGGCGCAAGCTTGGCCAAACCTCGTCAATCAGGAACCGGAATGCCTCACCAGCCTTGGCTGCGAGCGTCTGTTCTTTCTGGTCAGGAGTCAGATTGCTGTTGATGATCTTGAGAGCAGCTGCCTTCTGAGGAATGTTGTGACTCTCAATGTACTTTAGTGTTCCTTCCCAATCCTCTGCGGTAGATTCTACCTTGAAGAGCTTCTTGTCTACCGGATAGGTCTTCAGCAGATACTGGTTGAGAGCCTGGGTACGGTTGCGTGACAGCTTGTCGTTGTTGGCATAGTTGCCGTCAGGTGATGCATAACCGTGAAGCGTAATGGAAGTGATGGTTACGTCAGGGTCGTTCTTTACGAGATCGAGCGTCTGCTTGATGGTAGCCAACTCATTGCTGTTGTTACCCAATTCCTTTACGATATCCCACTTATTGATGCGGAAGTTGAGTCTTGCCGAACCATTTTCCTGTCTTACCTTCACAACCTCTGCCTTAGGTTCTCTATAAGCCTGGTAGAGCTGCTGAGGAGTAGTGAGTGCCTCTGTGTTATTGGTGAGCAGGTTTTCTGCCAGTAGCTTCTGGTTACATCCGCAGGCATCATTGCTAATGGCGAAGTTGGAGTTCTTCATCCATTCGCGGTAAGGGGTAGTGTAAGCGTATCTGAGAGTCTGAGACTTTTTGTTTTCACGCTTTGCTACGATGAGTGGATTTTCTGTAGCAGTTTTCTTGGTACGCTCATAGTAAACGAATCTCTTTCTTCCCATTACCTCCACAGCCGGGAGCTTTAGCGTATCTTCACCTTTATAGATGATTGGGGTAAAGACGAGTCCCTTATTGCTAGCCACTTTTACCTGGTCTAGGTTGAGGTCCATATAAACGTTTACCTTATTACCTTTCTTCTTGATTTCCTTATTCAGGATTTTCATATCCTTGGCAGCCTGCTCTTGTGCGATAGCATGAGTGCTAAACAAAATGCTGATGGCGACGGCTCCAAGTGTTTCTGTTAAAATCTTATATGTGTTCATAATCTTCAGTTTTACTTATTAATATAATAATGTATCACGAATTAGAAGACATACACCAGGTTGAGTGCCGCCTTGGTAGGGCCTACGTAGTGATGATCCTTGTCATTCTCGAGTCTCTCACCGCATTGTGGACATTCGTATTTATCCGCTTTTGAATAAACGTATCCCACTCCGAGTTCAGCCTCGAAGTTCCAATGCTTAGATAGTGCCCAGGTATAGCCGTATGCAATACCTGCACCAACGAACCATCCTTCGTATCTATAATCTTTCAATTTGGAGAAGTCGGTACCTAGGAACTTGAAATCAAGATCTACGTTACCAATATTATGAGAACCTCCAAGAGCGTGGAAACCGATGAAGGAGCCCATCATCTTATTGCAGAACCAGTATCTGGCTTCTGGCTGAACAAGCCAATGCTGCCATTTCTTGTTCTTGGAAAATGTCCAAGGGTTGTAGTTGCCGGATACATCCAAAGTCCATTTTGGTGAAAGGCCGAATTCAAAACCGAGATTTATGGTGCTGGTTGCATCATAAAGGAGGTTTGTTTTCAAGGCCGCATTCTGAGCGATGGCTGGGCAGATGAAGCTGCTTACAGCCAGTAGCGCAATTAAAATCCTTCTGTTCATACTTAAAATCCTTTAATGATTTAAGAATGACAAATAGTTTCTATAAAGAAACGCATCATCATCTTTTACTTATACTTTTACTTATACTTATTTTTTTCTATTTATCAATAGGTTTTGAACTAGACTTCATTTATTAAAGAATAGTTAGCCTATCATTTACTTATCTTTTACTTATTATCATCTTTAACCATTTTATAACTCTGTTCTTAGATGCCTGTCAGCAACTTCGTGAGTTAGTTGAAAGTTCGTGCTTTAAAAATCGAACTTTGTTTTTTCGATTGCAAATATAGAGCTTTTTTGCTTAGCTTCCAACAAAAGTAGCGCCTAAAAATGCTGATCACCTGCAAAAAAGGGACAAATGAAACACTGAAAAACCCTGAAAATGCTCCTTTTCTGCATTTTTTTTGCACTTTTTTGATACTTTTTCCCTGAATTTCTTGGGCTGTTTCATTTTTTAGTTGTACTTTTGCAGCAGAGAAAAAATAGTAAATCTGCAAAAGGGTTTATGATGAATATAAATCTCTAATGGAATGTAATAAGTCCTGATAGGACAGGATAGTATTAATCAAACTGAATAGTATTAATCAAATAGAATAGTCTTAATAAGTAAGATAATGAAAGCTAAGAACAAACTTTGGGATTGGTGTATGCGCCTAGAACATCATTTATGCCCAGACTTTTGTGGAGTGGTGGATCGCCGCAGGGTAATCGCCTTCGTCCTCTTGTCACTGATAGAGATATTGATCATTCCCTATCATTTCATTTTATTTTACATAATGGATGCGTGGATAGGCTTTTCCTATAACGTAGCTCATACCATCGTACTTGCACTTTTGCTCTATCTTGTGTTAGCTCGCAAGGTTGTGTTTAAGAACGGCATCTCCATGCTCTATATCCTTGTATTCGTCAAATTGGCAGTTGACTGTATGTTATGTCTGCGTTATGGTGCCAAACAGGACAACCTCAGTGTAATGAGCAACATCTTCATCATGTTTATTCTTGCTATTACAGCCCAGAGCCAGCTACTCAACAAAATCAGTATTGGCTTTACCATTGCTCTGCTGCCTGTAGTAGCTGTAGCTATTTCGCATACGCAATTCTATGTACTGCTTTTTAGTGGTAAGGCGATTCTTGTTGGATTCTTAATGATTTTCTATGTGTGGTTATATAATATGGATCATGTCATCACCAAGGAGCTCCGTCAGCCTAACCAGTTGAGGGAAGAAGAGAAGAAGGCGCTGCATCTGCTTGCCGACCTGAAGGAGAATGAGAAGGATATGGCGGTAAATCTGATGAGCCGACTGAGACCCGAACAGCAGCAGAATATCCTGAAACGTGCCGCAGAACAGTTGAAAAGCAGTGAGCAGAGCAAGAAGGCTTGGGATCTGGTGTGTATTGACCTCACCAATAGCGAGAGACAGATTTGCCAAATGGTTTTGGAAGGTAAGAGCTTGAAGGAAATCTGTATAGAATTGAACAAAAGCGAATCGAATATCACCAGTCAGCGTAGTCATATCCGTAAAAAGCTGAATATGGATCGAAAAGACGATTTGAAGCGCGAACTTGAAAAACGCTTTTATGAAGCAAGATACAAAGTAGAATCATAATGCAATATTAAAAAAGGGTAGGCTTACAAGAGGCTTACCCTTTTTTATTATTGTAGTTTTTCAAGTTTTGCCATTTTCTTATCATTCTTAGTCTTCCATTCTAAGGAATGCCTTTGGCAGATATTGTATGATATCACTGGCAATGAGGCTTTCCTTGCCCAGATCTTTTGCGGCAAGGTCACCAGCCAGACCGTGTAGGTGCATTCCCAGACGGCAGGCATCTGCCTGCTTGTATCCTCTAGCCAGGAGGGCTGTGATGATACCGGTCAGTACATCGCCGCTTCCTGCAGTGGCCATGCCGCTGTTGCCGGTAGAGCAGAATTCTACCTTTCCATCCGGATGGCAGAGGGCAGAATAGTGGCCTTTTAATATAATGTACGCCTGTAAGCGCTCAGCCAGTTCACTGGCTTTCAAGAGCCGTTCGCTGCAACTGCTGCTGGTATTGCCAGCCAGACGGTCCAGTTCTTTAGGATGTGGTGTGAGGATGATGTCCTTTGGCAGTTGCTGCATCCAGGCGCGATGGCTGGAGAGAATATTCAGGGCATCAGCATCTATGACAACCGGACAACTGGCACGGCGCAGTTGGGCAATCAGAGCGATAGCGGTAGTTTCGTTGGTTCCCAGTCCAGGACCGATGCCCATTGCATGGAAGCTCTCTGTTTCTACCGGTTCGCTGAAGATTGTTTCTTCTGAATCCATCTGCAGTACCGCTTCCGGTACGCTTATCTGCATGATTTCGTAGTTGCGTTTTGGCGTGTGTGTAGTCACTTTGCCTACGCCGCTTCTCAGACAAGCCTTGGTGGCAAGGACCGATGCACCGCAC
>OIYQ01000497.1_pt1 | contig 16118 bp, 6 predicted proteins | sample 1588311 | NCBI WGS metagenome assembly OIYQ01 (sample SAMN03283244) | human gut metagenome | biome: human-associated habitat; material: feces | host: Homo sapiens | place: Peru | collected 2012
CCAAAAAGACTATTGTCTTAACTCCTCAGCGACCGTAGGGAGCGATAACTCCTTTAACTTCATTAACTTCTGAACTTGCGAAACTTGAATTATTTGATTTTCCAATCTTTCTCCTCTAAATAAAAACCGAGATGTGGCGGCTGGTTGTAACCCACATTTTGCCAAGCCACACTCAGGCGATAGATGTGATCGTGCATGAGCGTAGGAATGCGGTATTCCGTCGGGATATTCGTAGTGAAAATATTCAGATGAGAGGCATCGCTCTCGTCCCAGTAGATCACCTCCTCACGCCAGTCACCGAAGATATCAGCCTGCAGATTAGGCGTAGCCTTCGTCCAGTTGTTGCTCACAGAATGCCCCATATCGCTGAGATGCTTTCCGTTGCTCAAAGGCAGCGGCACCGCCTTCTTTCCGTTCCATTTCTGCAGGTACGGAGCAAAATGCGGTCTGCGACCGTTGGCAAGCAGTTCGTCCTGCAGGTCGCCATCCCAGTAGATTCTGAAGTTCATCGCCGGCATTGGAGAAGGGTCGTCAGCAATCACTTTTCCATGACAATCCCTTACTTCCCTTCTGTCCAGGCTCCACATTTCAAAGCCCCGATGGCGCCCGTCAATATCCGCAGCCACACCCCTTCCGGTATCATCTCTATCCAGCGTACGGTAGAGAATCTCGCCAGTACGGGCATCCCTATAATCAGAACCATAAGGCCGCTCTTCGTGTACCATAAAGATTTCCAAACCCGGTCTGTCTGGGTCGAGATCAGAGAGATGGAGCGCATCACCATGACCGAGCCCTGTGGAATACAACAGACTTCCATCGTGATTGATGGCAGCCGAACCATAAGTAATCTCGTCGCATCCATCACCATCCACATCGCCAACTGCCAGGCTATGGGCGCCCTGTGCAAAGGCCGTCGCCGAGAGCCCATGCGCCTCCTTGATTACCTTGCCATCGCCATCCATCACCACCCAGTCGTGAGGAGTGAGAGAAGCATGCAACCACTTCGTCGTCAGTTGTTTACCATCGAAATCCACTGTCCAGAGATAAGAACGGGTGTAGTATCCTCGGCACATCACGGCACTCGGCCGATGGGCAGCTCCATCAAGATAAGCCACGCCAGCGAGGTATCTTTCGCCACGGTTGCCATAGTTGTCCTTATCGCCCCAAACAGACGAATAAGCAGGAAAGCCATCAGCCTCAAGTCGTTCACCCTCAGCCACTTGTCTGCCCACACCGAAAGCTCTGTTAGGATTATACCAGATGGTATGCATCGCCTTCCCCGTCTCGCCATTGAAGACCGTGAGCAGTTCCGGACCATTCTTGATGCGCCCACGATTGTTGCGATAATCAGCCGCATTATCGAGCGAACGAATCTCTGTATCAGTAGCCGATTCGCTGACAAACCTGCCCTGGCCATCGATACTTCCAGCCGAAGTCTTGCAAATCATCTCAGCCTTTCCATCGCCATCAAAGTCGAAAACCAAAAACTGGGTATAGTGGGCACCGGCACGAATATTCTTGCCAAGATTGATGCGCCAAAGCTGTGTTCCGTCGAATTTATAACAATCAAGAATCACATCGCCAGTATAGCCATCGTGGGAATTGTCGTGAGAGTTGGAAGGGTCCCATTTCACTATCAATTCATACTCGCCATCGCCATCCACGTCGCCCACGCTACAGTCGTTCGGGGTGTACACATAGGCACGTCCATCTGGAGCAGTTCCACCCTCAGGACGGTTGATGGGCAGCGACTTATACAGATCAGTCCAAGGCTTCACTGGTTTAGAAACCTCCAGTTGCATCGGGGCATCCATCTTCGGCTCATCCTGATAACTGATCAGGCGATAAGAATGTGCAGGAGAGCCCTTTACATCAGTAAAGTTGGTCGCCCGGACATGATGAGCAATCACTTTTCCATCCCGCTCAACATCGAAACAGACATTCTTGCTGTCCGTACCGAGGAGTCGCCAACTGAGATAGATTCCCTTTCCGGCAGCCGGCAAAGCCACCAGTCCACGGTCGAGGCGTTCCATCGGGAATTGTGAAGATTTCTGCCCAAATGCACTATTTTGCTGACCATAAGCGAAACCATTCTGTCCATAATCACTACTCTCCTGTCCATAAGCGCAATCATTTCCAAAAGCGCAAAAGACAGTAAGAAGCGAAAGAATATATAATTGTCTTTTTCTCATCAGTAGATTGTCTTTTCTGACATTTATTATAAATTTAGTATTTCTCTGCAAAAGTAAAAAAAATAATGCAATTTTCGCTTTATATTTTGCTTATTTTTCTCTATTTTTTGGCAGCGGCTTTTTTTAAAGGTAAAAAAGTAGAAAGGATTTTTTAAAGGTAAAAAGGTAAAAAGGTAAAAAAGTAAAAAGGGATAATGAAGTGAGAAAGGAGAAATGAGAAAATAAGAGGGCGTGCCATAGACTTATGACACACCCTCGTTTAGATTTCATTAACTATATTATAACCAGCAAACTAAATCCTTTACTGAAAATATTTCTTAGATTACTTCAAGGTAACCTTGATAGTTCCCTTAGCAGTACGGACAATGTACAAGCCAGGAGCCAAACCACGACTCTTCAAGTCGCTCTGCAAGGTAGCCATAGAAGTCTGCAAACTTGTCATGCGGAAGCCGTTGAGCGTATAGACATCTGCCTGGAATGAACCAGCGTCGAAACCAATCTCACGGATACCGGTAGCATTGGCTACATAGACAACTCCCTCTGTAAGGAACTTGCTTGTATCCCAACCCAAACCAGCAGGGAGCGCCTGCAAGTCAAATTTTGGAGTACCGCTGATTGTGCCTGCACAGTCAACAACGCGCACATAGTCACCCTCAGCTGGAGTCCAACCATTCGCATTGTATGTGACATAGATGGTACCATTCAGAGTAGCATTGCCACCTACCTTCAGATATGCCCAGCCGAGACTCTTGCTGCCTGTATATGGATTGGTAACGAGAGAATCTGCCTTTGCCTTGTTCACATAAATGCTGGAACCATCGTAGGCTACCAGGTTCTTCTGGATATTGATAACGCCCGCATTGCTGGTCTGAGCTGTAGGCGAACTGCTGCCTGGACGCAAGATACCGCCATTCAGAAGGTTAATACCGTATGCATAACCCACGCCACGAAGCTCACCGGCATCCTGAACATAGAGGATGGTAGGAGCTGTCATAGAAGAGGTAGCAGCTGCCTTGTTCAGCTTCACTGCACCATCCACAATCTTCAGCGACTTGGCATTGGCAAGTACATTCTCAGTGGAGATGGTCCAGATACCCGTACCATTCTTCACCACATGGCTACCATTGATAGAACCCTTGAACTCAAAGTTTGTGTTCTTGCCACCAATCGTCAAAGTATTGGTACCTGAACCGAAGTATCCACCATTACTGATATATCCATTACCCGTCAGAGCACCGATAGCAAAGCTCTTGCCGTTGGTACAGAATGCATAGTCTTTGGTAAAGCGTGAATCAACATTGAGCGTTGCCAGAGGAATACCATAAGCATTATTAAAATCGAATACAGGCTCGTAAGCATTCTTGCTTCCACGCTTTGCATTGATGGTTCCTTCAAACTTACTCCAGTCGCCTTTGAAAGGACAGCGGATCCAGGTGCCGTAGATATCGATGGTTCCCTCACCAGTCAGCTTACCGGTATAGTCGCATCGGCCATCAGGATACCAGATTCCCGATTTGCCCTTAGGCACTTCGATGTTCACATTATCAGAGTTGCTGGAATAGATACTATTATTTGCCTGCAGCACTACCTTACTACCATTCAGCACAATCGTCTTGCCATTGAAATGGGCATCCTGGAAGTCATAAACTGTTCCGGCATTGATATAGAGCTTGTCGAAATCGGCTGCACAGTTGAGCTGCAGTGTACCACTACCCAACTTGTAGAGATCACGATTGGTTCCCTTATTCATCTTGCTGATACCGCCATTCATAATCAGGTTGGCACCATTAGCAGTCTCTATCTGACCACCATTCTCGCCCAATACAATCGGATGAGAAGAAGTCATGGCTGTATTGACCCACAACTTACCATTATTGGATATGGTGATAGTATTGTCGGCTGCACCTAACGAACCAAACTCCAGTCCGTCTTTATTGGCAAGCGATGCAGGTTTGAGATAACCGCCATCAATATAGGTACCGCCCGTATATCGGTTGGTATTCTTGATATTGACAGCACTCTTACCCTTCAAAGTAACAGAACCTTTACCCTCGATAGCACCATTACCAGACAAGGTATATACCTTACTGTTATTGTTGAAGACGATGTTGCCAGGAGCGAGATCCTCATTGATCTTTACGTCAGACTTAACGGCAGTATCATCGAAAGTTACGTCATCACCCGAAACGAATTTTTTATCGGAAGAAGAGAAGTTCTCAGACTCCATCAGATCCCATATAGAACCGTTGGCACCAGTCCAGACTACAGACCCGCTGTCGCGTAAATTGTTCACCGTAATAGTCAACTTGCCATCAGCATAAGCTAAACTGTATTTCTCGCCAGAGAGACCTTCCACGGTGATGTCAGCCAAGTTGCCAGTCAGTTCACCTACCTCTGCCAGTGTATAGGTACCAGGCTGAGGAACAGAAGCAAATTCAAATACCGGAGCAGAATACTGAGGACCATTCTTCCAATTCTTCTTCTCGATACTCATCTTGGCAGCAACCAGCTTATCTACATTCTCGCCGTTCACATCGAAGACGACGCGGGCACCGAAACCGAGCTGGAGGTCGGAAGTAGTCAGCTTACCTATCTGGTCCTTTCCGCCAGGACGGATGACAGAACCATAGTCGGCCTTGATGCCGCCCTTGAAGTTACCGCCGTTGGAATTCAACTCAGCAAAGCGGTTCAGCCATACCTGACTCTTCTCCATCGTTCCGTCAAACTGCAGTGTACCTGCCCACACATCAGTCTTGCCAGTGTAGGTCTGGGTTACGTTAGGAAGAACGAGTGTACCATCGCCCTGCTTCACTAAGCGCATGCCGCCAGAGAAGGCACCGCCAGTGAGGGTATGAGTATAGTAAGTATATTTGATTTCAGTATCCTTGGTTCTGCACTCGCTCGGAGCCGTACCCTGCACCCATGAAGGGGCATTGTCGGTAAAGACAGCAGGAGCAGCACCGTCAGCCACTGCTACCGTGGCATCGCCAGTGGTAGCGAGAAGAGCGTGCTTGCCGTCCAATGTCTTGGAGATAGAGGAACCTACCTTTTCACGACCAGTGGTGGTGAGTGGTGGAGGAGCTATCGTGATGCCTTCCAGTTCACCGAGGAAGTAAGAAGCATGAGGAGGCTGGTTGTATCCGCATGGCTGCCATACCATCGCATTGCGGTACTGATGATCGTACCACAGAGAGTAGTTGCGCCAAGGAGTTGGAGTGGTCGTGGTATAGATGCGGATATTGTTGCTACCCGTGCGCTCTATCACTTCCTCACGCCAGTCGCCGAACACATCGCCCTGGAAACAAGGAGTAGCCTTGGTTCCGTTGTTGGAATAAGCACCCATCAGAGTTTCTATTGTTCCCTTTCCCGGCTTTGTGATCTCGGTATTATTGAAACACTCCTCCTGCAAATCGCCATCCCAGTAGATACGGAAGTTCATGCTGAGTCCATTCGTATTGCGATCCACATGGTCATTGGTAATGGTAGATATCGGCGTATCATGCGCACTATGACCTACGGCACCCGGAATGTCATTATAGAAATTACCAGCCAGACAGCGACCATCATCATTGGTATCTGTCTTGCGATAATATATCTTGCTCGTAGTTGCATCGCGATAGTTGTTGGAAGGAGCATCCTCGTTGCAGGCAAACATCTCCTGACCATGGATATAAGGATTAAAATCACTTACATGCTGGGCATCGCCATGACCGAGGCCTGTAGTGGAGAGTCCCTTGCCATTATCGTCGATAACCATAGAGCCGAATACGATTTCATCACGTCCGTCCCAATCCACATCGGCAACGATATAGTTGTGGTAACCCTCTCCATACCAAGGAGAACCTGGTTGGTTGTTGGTCCACTTCCAGCGAACATTCAGGGCATGAGTCTTAGGATCTACATCGTATGCTATAAACTTATGACGGGTATAGATACCACGCGCCAGGAAGATACTTGGATGCTTGCCATCAAGATAAGGAGCACCGAAGAAGTACTTGCTGCTGCGATGACCATAACCATCACCCCAAGCTTTCTTCAAATCAGTTTCTCCATCTTCCAGACGCTTCAGAGGATAATCTATGCACTGGTATGGCTTACCCGTAGCACCCTCGCAATACCAGAGGAACTCCTTGCCATAATGGGTAAACCATTCTACGCTTCCTTCAGCCTTTGGCTCACGATAGTTCTTCCATGAAGTTCCATTCTTGCCATCGGCACCAATGGTATAAGTAGTACCATCAGCCATGTGGACAGCAGAGCCTTCTTCGAGGCGCATTACGACTTCAGCCTTGCCATCCATATCCCAGTCGTAGCCAACGATGTTCTGCTCGTTGTTCTGGAAATCACCCATGTTAGGACCGCAGTTCACCCACCAGAGCACGGTACCATCCTGCTTCAGGCAAGCCAGCATGGAATACTCCTTGGTTGCCACGCCATTGATAGTTGGTCCATTCTTTGGATAGAGCTGTTCAGCTTCCTCCTTATTGTTGAACTTCATCAGGATTTCCACCTCGCCATCGCCATCCACATCGGCGCAGCAGGCATCGTTTGGCTCATAAGTAGCCTTAAGCGATGCATCGTGCTTAATCTTGATTTCCTTATAATTGCTCTTGAATACAGTAGCAGCCTTAGAAGCCTGCTGCTCTACTCCATTCAATACCGCCTTCACGGTATATTTACTACTCTCTGAACCAGAAGCATCTGTAAAGTTAGATACTTCCAATGGTTCAGCGTTTACTTTCGTACCATCCCGATAGAGATTGTACTTCACATCGTAATACTCATCGGCCTGGATACGCCATGAGCAATAGACACCCTTGGTGGTTTTCACTGCCACCAATCCACGGTCCAGCTTATCGGTGAATCGCTGGGCATTGGCGCCCATACTAACCAACAAAGCCAAAGCTGATGTTGCAAGTAATTTTTTATTCATTATAATCGTAGGTTATTATGTTGTTTATTTATTCTTCTTTAATTGGTGGCAAAGATACACATAAATAATGAAGTATCATCCATAAAATCTGATTATTTACTTTATTTTTTGATAAAAACAGCATATTAGAACGAAAAAAGGGTGCATTGCTGCACCCTTTTTATATATGTTATCGTAATTTTGATATTACTTCATCTGAGCACCAGCCAGAGAGAATGTCTTGTTACCCTTAACGATTACGAGACCATCCTTTGTCAGTACCTTCTTTACTACTGGAGCAGCCTCATCGGCAGCCTTTACACCAGCAATACCTGTAGACTCGCCAACTGGGCTGTAAACCTGTACACGAGCCAAGCAGTCTGAAACACGATAGAGGCCAATCTGCTCATTACCCTTCAACACTGCAGTTACAGGAGCATTGTTGCTTGCCAAGAACTCTGCCTCATCTGCTACCACTGGATGGAGTGCATTAGAACCATAGTTGTTATAGCTGCTAACCTTGAGGAAATCCTTATCTGTCAAGCCATTAACAACCAGATACAAGGTATTAATCCAAGAACCAGAACCATCATCACCCTTTCTACCATCAAGAACCATACCAACACCCTGATAGAAGTGTACGTTTACAGAAGGCTTTGCTGTAAATGCCAAGTTATCGTAAACGATAGAATCAGATGCAGCCCAAGCAGAAGCTACCTTAGTATACTGAGGAATGGTAGAATATGCAGTCTTTACAGAATCAGCATCATACCAGTAGAGGCGGCCGTATGTAGAATATTTACTACCAACCTCGCCATCAGCAGCAAAATTCATGGCAGCGAAATCATTAGCTGTCAAGTGAGCCAAGTTATAATCCTTAGCCTGCTTGTACTCAATATTGTTCTCCAATGAAGTCTTAGCCTCACCATAACCGAGAGCAGCAGTTGTTACGGTAAGAGTACCCTTACCTGGAAGAGTAACCTTAGTACCTGTAGGCAACTCCTCGCCTGTCAATGTAGCACCACCGTCAGCTGGCTTGAATTCGTATGATAAGAAGAGTGTTGGCTGCAAAGGAACCTCTGTGTTAGAAACGGTCAAGGTATATTCCTTAGCGAAGCCTTCCTCTACATTAGAGATAGTAGTTGTTGCGGTAGGCAATGCTACGATGTCGTTTTCAATCTCTGTAGAAATAACCTCAGAAGTTGCGCTACCTGTAGTAGTCCATGCCTCCAAAGTACCAGATGTGCAAAGATCTGTAACGTTTACATTATCTGGATCATAGTTAGGATTGTTGCTCCATACATAAACACCATCAGAAGTATCACCATAATATACTTCACTCTCCTCACCATTATACTTCAGGTGGAGTGTCTCACCATCCATAATTGTGATGTTGTAAACACGCTGGTGGTTATTTACACCAACAAGAGCTACAGAAGGGTTGTTAGCAACCTCCGCATCAACCTCTGCCTGAACCTTGATGTTATCAAAGTAAGCTACGTTCTGATAACGGCCTGCCAGATAATAGATACCGGCTGCTGCCATATCTGTACCTGCTGGAACCTCATAGTTATCGCTGGAAACAGTATTACCAACGAGGTCATCAATAGAGTAAGAAACAACTCTTGCTACAGTATCGATATCCAACTTAACGGTATACCAAGTACCTGAGTTCAAAGTTACCTGCTTAGCAGAATCACCATTGACAGCAAAAGGCTGTGCACCTGAAGCAGAAATATTAGTCTGCTTGTTATCTGCATCATACTGAGCCAGCTGAGTCAAATCGAACAACCAGTTAGCACTGTTGCCACGGAAATTGGCATTAGGCTTCTTTGTACAAGTTGTCTCATCAGAAACTACTGTAATTTCACTGGTTGTATGGTTAGTACCGAAAGCCTTGAAATAGAAGTCAAAAGCTACGGTATATGAAGTTGTACCAGCACCCTTCACGATATCCTGTCCCCAGATGGTATGAGCAGAACGGTCATTGTTCGCACCCTGGGCAAACTGGATAAACTTACCATAATCATCACTCAAGATACTCAAACCACCAGCAACACTTGGAGAAGTCCAACCTGCAGCTGCAGCATCAGTTGCCGACTCAAAGTCCTGATTATACAAGACCTTGATACCTGCGCTGGCACTCATTGAGAATGCGCAAAGCGCCAAGAAAAAGAGATAAAACTTTTTCATAATCAAAATTTTTAATTGAATTAATAGGTTATTATTGTTTCTATTTTAGGATGTCTTGACCAAGGTCACCCTTAGTTCAAGACATCATTAAATTTTTATCTTACCATCCAGGATTCTGTGTATAACCACAAACCTTTGTATCTTTCTGTGGCAATGGGAAGAGATTGTACTTATCATTCCAGGTACGAGTTTCGTAGATACCAGGAGTGAAGGTCAATGTTCCATCCTCAGCCTTGTTGATGGTCATCTTGCGGATACTGGTCAGATACTCGGCACCCTTCTTCCAACGGCGCAGGTCGTAGAAACGATGTCCTTCGAAAGCCAACTCTACGAAACGCTCATTCTCATACTTCTTGGTGAACTCGTCGAATGAAAGTCCCTCTTCGATGTTTGGCTGACCAGCACGCTTACGGATCTTATTGATGGCATCAGCAGCCGACATAGACAAACCTGCAGGCTTTTCGTAACCTTTCTTGGTATAGTTGAGCACAGCCTCAGCATAATCGAGATAGAACTCACCCAAGCGGAAGGTTACCCAGATGTGGTAGAAGGTGTTGGAACCTGTATTGGCGATGATGGTTGCTGCGTTGCAGTACTTCTTCAGATAGTAACCGGTAGGAGTACCATAGGTTACTGACGAAGAGTTAGCACCACCCACGTATGTCTCCAAAGCAGACTTTGCTGCGTTTGGCCACTGCTCACCATTGGTTGCTACAATCTGTGAAAGACGCTTGTCACGATTGGCGTATGGGTTCTGTGGATCATAACCACTATCTTCATCATCGATAGCCTTACCATTCTTCATCTCGAAAGCATCAACCAGGTTCTGGGTAGGGCAGTTACCGCCGCCAGCATTCTCCATACCGATTGGGAAATTATACTTCTCGAAAGCATTGCTGGCTGCACTACGACGACCAAAGATAAGCTCCTTCTGTGCATCAGACTCCTTCCAGCTATCACTTACGAAAAGCTTGCTATAATCAGAAGCCAAAGTCTTTGACTGCTTGGAAGCCTGAGTGAAGAGTTCCTGGCAGCGAAGAGCTGCTTCGTACCATAACTTATCATCATTCTTGTCGTTGAACAATGGACTGGCATGGTAGAGAGCTGCACGGGCACGGAGAGCCATCACAGCCAACTTGTTGGCACGGCCGGTCTCAGATACGGTAGGATAACCAACTGCAGAATAATCCTCGAAGATAGAATCCTGGATAGCTGCGCACTCGTCATCGATGAACTTGAAAATGGTATCAGAAGGCACCTGAGGCAAGGCATTTGCCTCGTTGGCACCCATGTGCTTGGTCTTCAATGGGATGTTCTTATACTGACGAACCAGTTCGAAATAGAAGTAAGCTCTAGCCCAACGAGCCTCGTACTGATAGTTGTTGTACTGAGCCAACTCCTCTTTATAATGGATATCCAACTGATAGTTAGGGAAAGTCTGTCCCTGGAACTCATCAAGCACCAGGTTGCAATAGCTGATACCATCCCAGCATGTACCCCAAATCTTGCTCTGGTCGTTAGAAGGTCCCCAGGCGCCATTGAAGAAATCTTCAACGGCATTGCCTGGATGAGAATATACCGACTCATCGGTGGCAGAACTCAACATCGCTCCAGAATAGTTACCGAAGTCAGTATCGAGGTCATTATAAATTCTTGTCATGAAGCCACCCACACGGCCAAACATCTCCTTGATGTAAGCATCGTCGTAGACATTATACTCCTTGTAGTCCATCTTGTCTGAGCATGAACTCAAGGCTGTCAAGCCCAATGTAGCTGCAAATAATATATTTTTCAGTTTCATATTTATACTATTTTAATCATTTAGAATGTTACAGATGCACCAACGATAAGACTACGTGTCAATGGGCTTGTTGCACCATACGAACCAGCATCGACTGTATCAAGATGATCAAGTGTAAACAGGTCTGTGCCTCTTACGTAAACCTTGACAGCGTTGACAAATCCAGTCTTCTGCAACCAGTTCTTTGGCAAATTATAGTAAACCTCAATATTGCGCAACTTGAAGTAAGAACGGTCACGAAGCCAGAAATCACTGGTCTGATAGTTGTTGGCATTAGAGCTTGAGCTCAGACGAGGGAATTCTGCATTAGGATTCTCCTTGGTCCAACGATTATCATAAACATACTGTGACAGGGTACGATTGCTGATCAATCCCCAATAGTAACCAGAGGTATTCAACAGAGCAGAATAGCGGCCTACACCCTGGAACATGGCATCAAATCCGAGTCCCTTATACTCTGCACCCAAATGAAGTGTATAATGGATTTCAGGGCAAGCGGTGCTATAACCAATCTTGGTATAGTCGTTCTTGTCTATCTTTCCATCACCATTCACATCCACATACTTGATATCACCAGGATGTACTGTTGTGAAAGTATGCTTTGGCACGTAGTTTGGATCTGTATCCGGCAAGTTCATGTTGTCGATATCCTGCTGGGTAAGCAAACCGTCAGACTTCAAACCCCAGATAGAATTAAGAGGATAGCCCGTTGTCACCAGGTTTTCGTAAGCACGTGGCTCCTCTGCCTGATTCTTGATCTTATTCTTGTTCAGAGAGAAGGTTCCACCAATGTTAACCTGCACCTGGCCAATCTGCTTGGTATAATCCAAAGAGCCTTCAAAGCCCCAGGAATCAACGATACCGGCATTTACGTATGGAGCATCGAATCCGATGATGCTACCATAGGTACCAGAACCAGAACACCAGATATCAGAACGGCGCTGGAAGTAGCCATCCAACTGAAGATTCAAGCCTCCAAAGAGAGTAGCATCGATACCAACATTGTACTTATCTGCCTTCTCATGAGTAGGATTCTCTGTTGCCATCTGGCCCAAATTGGTACGACCGAAGTCGGAATCATAACCCGAATTGAATGGATAAGTAACACCATCAGTACTATATGACTGAGTGTAATAGGTCCAAACATTGTCACCTGGCAAGTAATCGCAGTTGATTCTACCGTAAGAAGCACGGAGCTTCAGGAAATCAATCCACTTCGCATTCTCCAGGAACTTCTCGTTGCTCAACACCCAGGCAGCACTTACCGTAGGAGAGAATGCCCACTTGGTACCTGGAGCCAAACGGCTGGAACCTGTCTCAACCAGAGAAACCTCACCGATATAGCGATTCTTGTAAGCATAATGACCCAACCAGGAAGCCACCTGGCGATATACTGTGGTATTCAAACCCGTCTGGTCTTCATACTCATACTGCCAGCGCAAAGAAGAATAAACGTAATGCTTATTATTGAATGTACGCTCGTAATTCAAGCCACCATCAAAGTGCATACGGCGAGAATAAACATCTGTATTGGCACCCGTTCCCTGTGTACCATTCTCACCACCTGTGCTATACTTGCCTGCAGTAGGAACTCCATTTGCCCATGTTGAAGGAGCATAGAAACCATAGAGGAATGTCTTGCTATGATTCTCGTAGATGGTTGAATAGGTGTCGTAACCCAATCGGAGAGTAGCACTCAATCCTTCGAGGAACATACCCAAGTCCTGCCCCAATGTCATATCGGCATTCAAGGCACGCTGGTGAATCTTATAGTAAGCAGCACCCGCAGTATTCGCTACAGGGTTGTTGGTACCTGCCCATGTAGAACTGCCACCCCAATCACCATTCTGGAACTTAACAGGGAATGCAGCAGATGGCAAGGAATAAACCAAGCCCCACAGATTGACAGCATTACCCGGCTGCGACATCTCACCCAACATACCCATGGTATTAACCTTCAATGTTGTAGTAGGAGTCAGATCAATATCCATGTTGATACGCAGGTTTCCACGTACATACTTGTCCTGGGTATTGTTGCCATTATCATCCTTTGTATTGTTGATGAATCCCTTATCCGACAGCAGGTTGATACCTGTATAGAAGCGGAATCTCTGAGCACCGCCAGTTACTTCGGCACCAATCTTGTTGGTGATGCCATGATGACGGAAAGTTTCATCCACCCAGTTTACATTAGGATAGAGATCAGGATACATTCCATTGCCGAAAGCAGCGATTTCAGCATCAGTATATTTTGGTGCAGCACCCTCGTAGCCCAAAGCTTCATTCATGGCAGAAGCATAAGTCTGGGCATTGATGAACTTAGGACGGTCTATCTGATAGTTAATCAGATGATCATAGTTAACCTTGATTTCACGAGAGTTGTACTTACCGCGCTTTGTTGTAATCTCAATAACTCCATTGGCACCCTTATTGCCATAGAGAGCCACTGCCGCAGCATCCTTCAGGATAGAAACATGGTCCACCTCATTAGGATCAACATAGCTTAAGTCTCGCTCAATACCATCTACCAGAACCAAAGGTGTGCTGCTGCTCAAACTCTGCAATCCACGGATATAGAATGTAGGGTTGGCAGAATAATAAGTTCCGGCTCCCTGCAATGATACAAGACCATTGCCACCCTGACCGATGATGGAATTGCCAATATTCTTGGCAGAGCGCTTATTGACATCCTTATTTTCAATAACAGTAACCGCAGCAGTTGACTGAGAACGAACAAAATCCTTATTCGCTCCCACTTCTATCTTCTGCAAAGCAAAAGAAGAGCCTGAAGCTATGCTATCTGATTGCGCATTTACTGGTAGGACACTGCCTACCAATAAAGAAAGCGCATATATATTTTTCTTGTTCATAATTGAATCTAATTATTGTTTTAATGATTGATGATGCAGAATCATATATCACTCATGTTTACCATCCAGGGTTTTGAACCAAGCCATAGGCCTTGTTGATTTCAGTCTGTGGGAATGGCCACAAGAACCACTTGGTTACAGTCTGAGATTTTGAATCCTTGTTCCAAAGAGCATGAGAACGATTTCGGATTTCAAACTTCTCGTACTCAAAACGAGATGGTTCAGTAACATTAGCATCTTTATCTGCACCCATCCATGGACGATATACGCGTACAAAATCACCCTTAGAGTTCTTCTGCAAGCGGAATGTAACCAATCCGTGAAGAGGCTTAGTCATCCAATCACCACGCTTATAACGAATCATATCATAATAGTGGTTATTACTGATACCCAATTCGCATGCACGCTCACGAAGGATTTCGTCAATCAGCTTATCCTTATAGGCAGCATCGGTCAGATTGATGTTGGAACCATTGGCATCCTTGTAATATCCAGCTGTATTCAGGCTGCCCAAGCCAACACGCGCACGTACGATATCTACCTGCTTGATAGCTTCTGCAGGATTACCGGTCTGTGCAAGACATTCAGCATACATCAGGTACATCTCGTCAAGACTCAAGTAAACCCACTGGGTAAACTTACGCAAGTAATCCTGATTCATATAGTACTTGTTGCAATCGTATCCCGTGGCATTGCGAGTGGCAAGAGCCTCGATGATTTTCAGCGAGTCGCCTTTCTCATCCCATGCTGCTACTGCGTTACCTTCGTGATAGCCACCTACCCAAAGTTCATAAACATCACCGTTTGACTTACCAGAAGTCCAGTCAAGAGAAGTCATCTGTCCGTTGACAATACACTCTTCATAGAGGCGAGGGTCGCGAGAGGCTTTCTTTACAACACCACCACGTACCGACTTATACTCATAGAACATTCTACCTTTAGAACCTTCCAGTCTTCCAGCCTTCATATCTGCATCCCAATCAAATGGCTTACCATCACTCCAAGGGAACATTTCTACATACTCCTGAGTTGGCAAGCAATTCTGACGAGCTGGTAAATCATGCCACTGGTGCCATGTATAAGTACCAGCCTTATAAGCATCAATACCACCCACACGGGTAGAATGAAGAATCTCTGTACTACCCTGATAAGCATAACCCATACGGTAAGCCTGACGATAACTATCAGGACTATTGCTCAATCCCAATGAAGCTGGAGTAACAAGAGCATAGGTGCCTGGATTGGCTGCCAACTTGTCAAAGAACGCCTTGCAGGCAGCCAAAGCGGTCTGCCAGCGAGCCTGGTCATAGTTACCATACCAAACCAAATGCTGCTGCTCTGCCTCAGACTGGCCGCCATAGTAACCCTGGTCTGCATTATAAAGAGGTGACGCAGCAAAAGTCAGAATCTTCGCCTTCAATGCCATGGCTCCTGCCTCTGTCCATCTACCCGTATTGTTGACAGCATCGGTCTCTGTGGTATTACCATTATACATCCAAGGAAGTTTACCTGAATTGATTGCCTCATCAAGCATCTTCACCATGAAGTTAACGGTCTCCTCTACGGTTGCACGTGGCAATTTATAAGAAGTCTCATTACCAGTATAGCTATGCTCTACGATAGGAAGTCCACCATATACAGAGAACAGGTCGAAATAGCGGGCTGCTATCAGACACTTAGCCTGCGCCACGAAAGAGGCTTTCTTCTCCTCACTCAAATCAGGAACCTTATCAATATTCTCAATCAAAATCCAAGCAGCACGAACTGCCTGCCAGACATTGTCTCCCGTAAAGGAAATCAATGGAGTCTGGGTTGCATCCAGTGTACCTGAATAAAAAGCGCTATAAATAGTAGTTTTGTCCCAGTGCATCAACCAGCAGTCTGTTACCTGGTCCAATTTACCAGTCCAAGGACTGGCACTATTGCCACAGTTACTATTATATGGCAAACCATAATACTGCAAGGCATAAATTGAATTCAAAAACTGTTCTGTATATACAGCCTTATTGAATACAGTATCAATGGTTACAGATGAGCCTGAAGCTTTTTCCAGGAAAGCATTACCAAAGCTCACCTTATCTGTACAAGCAGTGAAAGAGGATGCACCCAGCACCAGTCTCGGCAATGATACGGGTCTTGCCCATCTTCTT
>OIYQ01000501.1_pt1 | contig 16062 bp, 8 predicted proteins | sample 1588311 | NCBI WGS metagenome assembly OIYQ01 (sample SAMN03283244) | human gut metagenome | biome: human-associated habitat; material: feces | host: Homo sapiens | place: Peru | collected 2012
ATTTCATCTTCCACGGTTTTTTGGTCTGCGATACAGCCCTCGATTTCCTCTAAGGCAATCGTATAGTGTCCGCTTCGTTTGGCTGCTTCCTTTCTCCAATAGATTTTGAGGGAAATGTTTCGCACTATTTTCACAATGTAACTAAGCAACGGGTTCGGGCGTACCGGGGGAATGGCGTTCCATGCGCCTAAGTAAGCGTCATTGACGCATTCCTCTGCGTCCTGTCGGCTGTTCACGATGTTATACGAGAGGTTGTGGCAGATTTTTCCGTATTTAATGTCCAGCTCCCGTATGGCTTGCTCGGAACGCTCAAAAAATAACTCAATAATTTTTTCATCATCAATCATTGCGCCACCTCCTTTCCGGCTTCACCTATATACTACGGTTTTAGCTGCAAATACTACATCAAATCTCAAACTTTTTCAAAAAAATTATACCACATCTTTTTGAATAGTGCGTGTCAAATTGCCAGAGTGTTTTTTCGCCGCTTCGCTGGCGGCTCTCCGGCGTTCCTCGCTGTATGGGGCGGTCAGACGGAAAGAGAAACGCCCCTTGCGGATTTCAAACTCCATGCAGCCCGTGTCCGGGTCTGCGTCGGTCTGGCGGCACTGGTCGGGGTGCTGTCCGGCGTAGGCGGCAAGCCGCTTCTTTAAGTCGGTGTTGTGGGTGCGGATATGGATTAGCGGGTCTTTCTCGTCAACAAGATGTTCTTTACAATATGTACCGCGCAGGCTATTTGACAAAAGATGAATACAATGAATATAAGTCTTATGATGTTAGTCAAGACTTTATTCAACCGGCATCTGCAACGACAAGTTCTCACGATTTCCTTTACTATTCTGTCCTAGAAGAAGCACAAGATATCATGTATGATTACTTGATTGAGAAAAATGGTGTTTCTGAACAAGAATTGAAAAACGATACAACGAAAGAATCTTATCGTAAATTAGCTTCTGAAACTTTGCAACAAGGTGGCTACACGGTCAAGACAACGATTGATAAGAATGTCTACAATGCTATGCAAAACGCAGTAGCACAGTATGGTAGCACACTGGATCAAGGAAGTTCTCAACAAGTCGATGTTGGGAATGTCTTGATGGATAATTCTACTGGTGCGATTTTAGGATTTATTGGTGGCAGGGATTATTCAACCAACCAAAATAACCACGCTTTTGATACTGCGCGCTCACCAGGTTCAAGTATCAAACCGATTATCGCTTACGGTATTGCCATTGATCAAGGACTTCTTGGCAGTGCAAGTATTCTTTCTAATTACCCAACGAATTTCTCAAGTGGTCAACCAATCATGCACGGTAACGACGTCGGAACTGGCATGATTAACCTTCAAGAAGCACTTAATACATCATGGAATATTCCAGCTTATTGGACTTATCAGATGTTACTCAATCACAATGTTGATATTGCGTCTTACATGAAGAAAATGATTGAAAGCCTGCCTTTAGGTGGTGGTATTGAAACAACTGTTCTTCAACAAGTAAATGCCTATCAAATGATTTCAAACGGTGGTGTTTACATGAAAGGCTATTTGGTTGATAGCATCACTAATAATAAAGGTGATGTCATTTATCAACACAAGGCAAATCCAGTTCGTGTATTCTCAGAAGCAACAGCTAGTATTTTGAACCAGTTATTGAAAGATGTTGTTAAAGGTGGCGCAACTACCGAGTTCTATAAAGATTTACAAGCTTTGAATAGTCAAGCAGCGCAAGCAGATTGGTCAGGAAAAACAGGGACAACCGACAATTATACGGATGTTTGGTTAATGCTTTCAACACCAAAAGTAACTTTAGGTGGTTGGGCAGGTAATGATGATAATACCTCTCTAGACTCAATGGCTGGATACAAATACAACGCTCAGTATATGGCTGATTTGGTTAATAGCATTTATAATGCTCATGCGAATACATTTGGAACAGACAAATATAACTTGTCTTCAAATGTGATTAAGTCAACGGTTCTAAAAGCAACTGGTTTGCAGCCTGGTACGGTAACGGTAAATGGTCGCTCGCTTAACGTTAGCGGTGAGACAACGACAAGTTATTGGGCTAAGACTGGAGCGGGTAATATGACCTATAAATTTGCTATTGGCGGAACGGATAGTGACTACACGAAAGCATGGGATGCATTGCTTCATAATCCGGCGATTAAAACCAACAGTAGTAACTAAAAACACTTGCAAAAATTTAAAAAATAAGGTATAATATTAGCAACTATTTGTCGTTTTCTTTAGTTGAAATATTGTCCAACTAAAGTTTGCAGCAGTTAAATCACACTTTTTATGGTCAGATTTAGCTGCTCTTTTTGTGCCTAATTTTAGAAAAAATGCAGTTTGTAACCTATATTTAAAGTTTCTAAAAATTCACATCAACGACACACTTGGCGGGGTGTTTTAAGTACCCTAACTATAAAGGTCAAAATGAAAAAGTAATGATTGTTCTCGTCGTATGAAGAGAATTGTGGTTATGATGGAGTTTATAGACCTCTGTATTTTAATGAAGGAGTAAAAAACTTGGCAGGACATGAAGTTCAGTACGGGAAACACCGTACACGTCGTAGCTTTTCAAGAATCAAGGAAGTTCTTGATTTACCTAACTTGATTGAAATTCAAACGGATTCTTTTAAAGACTTCTTGGATAACGGATTAAGAGAAGTTTTTGAAGATGTACTTCCAATTACAAACTTTACGGATACTATGGAACTTGAATTTGTTGGTTACGAATTGAAAGAGCCTAAGTATACGCTTGAAGAAGCTCGTATCCACGATGCATCTTACTCAGCACCTATTTTTGTAACCTTCCGTTTGATTAACAAAGAAACAGGAGAAATCAAAACTCAAGAAGTTTTCTTCGGTGATTTCCCAATTATGACTGAAATGGGTACATTCATCATCAACGGTGGTGAACGTATTATCGTTTCTCAGTTGGTTCGTTCTCCTGGTGTTTATTTCAACGATAAAGTTGATAAAAACGGTAAAGTTGGTTACGGTTCAACTGTAATCCCTAACCGTGGAGCATGGCTTGAATTAGAAACAGATTCAAAAGACATTGCTTACACACGTATCGACCGTACACGTAAAATTCCATTTACAACACTTGTACGTGCTCTTGGTTTCTCAGGTGATGATGAAATCATGGATATCTTCGGTGATAGCGAACTTGTTCGTAACACTATCGAAAAAGATATTCATAAAAACCCAGCAGATTCACGTACTGACGAAGCACTTAAAGAAATTTACGAACGCCTTCGTCCAGGTGAACCAAAAACAGCTGATAGCTCACGTAGCTTGCTTGTCGCTCGTTTCTTTGACCCACGTCGTTATGACTTGGCAGCTGTTGGTCGTTACAAAATCAACAAAAAACTTAACATCAAGACTCGTCTCTTGAACCAAACAATTGCTGAAAACTTGGTTGATGCTGAAACAGGTGAAATCCTTGTTGAAGCTGGTACAGTAATGACACATGACGTTATCGATTCAATTGCTGATCAATTGGATGGTGACCTTAACAAATTTGTTTACACACCAAACGATTACGCTGTTGTCACTGAACCTGTTGTTCTTCAAAAATTCAAAGTTGTATCACCAGTTGATCCAGACCGCGTTGTTACAATCGTTGGTAATGCAAATCCTGATGATAAAGCACGTGCGCTTACACCAGCTGATATCTTGGCTGAAATGTCGTACTTCCTTAACCTTGCTGAAGGTCTAGGTAAAGTTGATGATATCGACCACTTGGGTAACCGTCGTATCCGTGCCGTTGGTGAATTGCTTGCTAACCAATTCCGTATTGGTCTTGCTCGTATGGAACGTAACGTTCGCGAACGTATGTCAGTACAAGATAACGAAGTGTTGACACCACAACAAATCATCAACATCCGTCCTGTAACTGCAGCCGTTAAAGAATTCTTCGGTTCTTCTCAATTGTCACAGTTCATGGACCAACACAACCCGCTTTCTGAGTTGTCTCACAAACGTCGTTTGTCAGCCTTAGGACCTGGTGGTTTGACTCGTGACCGTGCTGGTTATGAAGTTCGTGACGTGCACTACACTCACTATGGTCGTATGTGTCCGATTGAAACTCCTGAAGGACCTAACATCGGTTTGATCAATAACCTGTCAACATACGGACACCTTAACAAATATGGTTTCATCCAAACACCATATCGTAAAGTTGACCGCGCTACAGGTGTGGTTACAAACGAAATCGTTTGGTTGACTGCCGATGAAGAAGATGAATACACAGTAGCACAGGCTAACTCAAAACTAAACGAAGATGGAACATTTGCTGAAGACATCGTTATGGGTCGTCATCAAGGTAATAACCAAGAGTTCCCATCAAACATCGTTGACTTCGTTGACGTTTCACCTAAACAAGTAGTTGCCGTTGCGACAGCATGTATTCCTTTCCTTGAAAACGATGACTCTAACCGTGCTCTCATGGGTGCCAACATGCAACGTCAAGCGGTGCCATTGATCGATCCACACGCACCATATGTTGGTACTGGTATGGAATATCAAGCAGCCCACGATTCAGGTGCTGCCGTCATCGCTAAACACGATGGACGAGTTGTCTTCTCTGACGCTGAAAAAGTTGAAGTTCGTCGTGAAGATGGTTCACTTGATGTTTACCACATCACTAAATTCCGTCGTTCTAACTCAGGTACAGCTTATAACCAACACACACTTGTTAAAGTTGGCGATATCGTTGAAAAAGGTGACTTCATCGCTGATGGTCCTTCAATGGAAAAAGGTGAAATGGCCCTTGGTCAAAACCCAATCGTCGCTTATATGACTTGGGATGGTTATAACTATGAAGATGCCATCATCTTGAGTGAACGTCTTGTTAAAGAAGATGTTTATACATCGGTTCACTTGGAAGAATTTGAATCAGAAACACGTGATACTAAGTTAGGCCCTGAAGAAATCACTCGCGAAATTCCAAACGTTGGTGAAGAAGCTCTTAAAGACCTTGACGAAATGGGTATCATTCGTATTGGTGCTGAAGTTAAAGAAGGTGACATCCTTGTAGGTAAAGTAACACCTAAAGGTGAAAAAGACCTTTCTGCTGAAGAACGTCTTCTTCACGCAATCTTCGGTGATAAATCTCGTGAAGTTCGTGATACATCACTTCGTGTACCACACGGTGGAGATGGTGTCGTTCGTGACGTTAAAATCTTTACACGTGCAAACGGTGATGAATTGCAATCAGGTGTTAACATGCTCGTTCGTGTTTACATCGCACAAAAACGTAAAATCAAAGTCGGAGATAAAATGGCCGGTCGTCATGGTAACAAAGGGGTTGTTTCTCGTGTTGTTCCAGTTGAAGACATGCCTTACCTTCCAGACGGAACTCCAGTCGATATCATGTTGAACCCACTTGGGGTGCCATCTCGTATGAACATCGGACAAGTTATGGAACTTCACCTTGGTATGGCTGCTCGTAACCTTGGTATCCACATTGCAACACCGGTCTTCGACGGGGCAACTTCAGAAGATCTTTGGGATACAGTTAACGAAGCTGGTATGGCTAGCGACGCTAAGACAGTTCTTTACGATGGACGTACTGGTGAACCATTTGATAACCGTGTATCAGTTGGCGTCATGTACATGATCAAACTTCACCACATGGTTGATGATAAACTCCACGCACGTTCAGTTGGTCCTTACTCACTCGTTACACAACAGCCTCTTGGTGGTAAAGCACAATTTGGTGGACAACGTTTCGGTGAAATGGAAGTTTGGGCTTTGGAAGCTTACGGTGCATCAAACGTCCTTCAAGAAATCTTGACTTACAAGTCAGATGATGTGACTGGTCGTCTTAAAGCTTATGAAGCCATCACTAAAGGTAAACCAATTCCAAAACCAGGTGTGCCAGAATCATTCCGAGTTCTTGTTAAAGAATTGCAATCACTTGGTCTTGACATGCGCGTACTTGACGAAGATGACAACGAAGTTGAACTTCGAGACCTTGATGAAGGTGAAGATGACGACGTAATGCACGTTGATGATCTTGAAAAAGCTCGTCAAAAACAAGAAACAGAAGAAGATGAAAAAGCTGAAGTTTCTGCAGAAGAAAAATAATAATAGGAAAGAATAATTTGGGCATAAGAGTTGCAAGTAAATCTTGCTCCTCTTGGTCGGATTGTTTGGATAAGTCCTATAACGATAAATGATGTCTTGCAGACAAAAGTTTATAAGTCGTGACAAGTTAGAAAGTAGCTCTGCTATTTTCAAAAGAACAATAAAGAAAGGTAAAACTAGTGGTTGACGTAAATCGTTTTAAAAGTATGCAAATCACATTAGCCTCACCAAGTAAGGTCCGTTCATGGTCTTATGGTGAAGTTAAAAAACCTGAAACAATCAACTATCGTACGCTCAAACCAGAACGTGAAGGTCTTTTTGATGAAGTAATCTTTGGACCAACAAAAGACTGGGAATGTGCTTGTGGTAAATATAAACGTATTCGTTATAAAGGAATTGTTTGTGACCGCTGTGGTGTTGAAGTAACACGTGCTAAAGTTCGTCGTGAACGTATGGGACACATTGAATTGAAAGCTCCAGTATCACACATCTGGTACTTCAAAGGTATTCCATCACGCATGGGACTTACTCTTGACATGAGTCCACGTGCTCTTGAAGAAGTTATTTACTTCGCTGCTTATGTAGTTATCGATCCAAAAGATACTCCGCTTGAACCAAAATCACTTTTGACTGAGCGTGAATATCGTGAAAAATTACAAGAATACGGACAAGGATCATTTGTTGCGAAAATGGGTGCGGAAGCTATCCAAGATCTTCTTAAACGCGTTGATTTGAAATCTGAAATCGCTGAGCTTAAGGAAGAATTGAAAACAGCAACAGGGCAAAAACGTATCAAAGCTGTCCGTCGTTTAGATGTGCTTGATGCCTTCTACAAATCTGGTAACAAACCGGAATGGATGGTACTTAACATCTTGCCAGTTATTCCACCCGATCTTCGTCCAATGGTTCAATTGGATGGTGGACGTTTCGCTGCATCTGACTTGAACGACCTTTACCGTCGTGTTATCAACCGTAACAACCGTTTGGCTCGTTTGCTTGAATTGAATGCCCCTGGTATCATCGTGCAAAACGAAAAACGTATGTTGCAAGAAGCTGTCGATGCTCTTATCGATAACGGTCGTCGTGGTCGTCCAATCACAGGTCCTGGTAGCCGTCCTCTTAAATCTTTGAGCCACATGCTTAAAGGTAAACAAGGTCGTTTCCGTCAAAACTTACTTGGTAAACGTGTTGATTTCTCTGGACGTTCAGTTATCGCTGTAGGTCCAACACTTAAAATGTATCAATGTGGTGTGCCACGTGAAATGGCTATCGAATTGTTCAAACCATTTGTAATGCGTGAAATCGTTGCTCGTGATTACGCTGGTAACGTTAAAGCTGCTAAACGTATGGTTGAACGTGGAGATGAACGTATTTGGGATATTCTTGAAGAAGTTATCAAAGAACACCCAGTACTTCTTAACCGCGCACCTACTCTCCACCGTTTGGGTATCCAAGCCTTTGAACCAGTCCTTATCGATGGTAAAGCACTTCGTCTTCACCCACTTGTTTGTGAAGCCTACAATGCCGACTTCGATGGTGACCAAATGGCCATCCACGTACCACTTTCTGAAGAAGCTCAAGCAGAAGCACGTCTTCTTATGCTTGCCGCAGAACACATCCTTAACCCTAAAGATGGTAAACCAGTCGTAACACCATCTCAAGATATGGTTCTTGGTAACTACTACCTAACTATGGAAGAACCAGGTCGTGAAGGTGAAGGAATGATCTTCAAAGACCGCGATGAAGCAGTTATGGCATACCGTAATGGTTATGTTCACTTGCACACACGTGTTGGTATCACAGTTGATAGCATGCCAAACAAACCATGGACTGATGAACAAAAACACAAAATCATGGTTACAACTGTTGGTAAAATCCTCTTTAACGACATCATGCCTGATGATCTACCTTACCTTCAAGAACCAAACAATGCTAACTTGACTGAAAAAACTCCAGATAAATACTTCTTGGCACCTGGTCAAGATATCCGCACTGTTATCGACAGCTTGGATATCAACGTTCCATTCAAGAAGAAAAATCTTGGTAACATTATCGCGGAAATCTTTAAACGTTTCCGTACAACAGAAACATCAGCCTTCCTTGACCGCTTGAAAGACCTTGGTTACTACCATTCAACTCTTGCTGGTTTGACAGTGGGTATCGCCGATATCCCAGTTATCGATAACAAACAAGAAATTATCGATGCAGCCCACACGAAAGTTGAACAAATTAACAAAGCCTTCCGTCGTGGTTTGATGACTGATGATGATCGTTATGTTGCTGTTACAACAACATGGCGTGAAGCTAAAGAAGAACTTGAACAACGTCTGATTGAAACACAAGATCCTAAGAACCCTATCGTTATGATGATGGACTCAGGAGCTCGTGGTAACATCTCTAACTTCTCACAACTTGCCGGTATGCGTGGTTTGATGGCTGCTCCGAATGGACGTATCATGGAATTGCCTATCTTGTCTAACTTCCGTGAAGGTTTGTCTGTCTTGGAAATGTTCTTCTCAACTCACGGTGCTCGTAAAGGTCTTGTAGATACAGCGTTGAAAACAGCTGACTCTGGTTACTTAACAAGACGTTTGGTTGACGTTGCTCAAGACGTTATCATCAGAGCTGATGATTGTGGAACTGACCGTGGTCTTGTCATCCGTGCTATCACTGATGGTAAAGAAGTTACAGAAACTCTTGAAGAACGTCTTGTTGGTCGTTACACTAAGAAATCTGTTAAACACCCTGAAACTGGCGAAGTTATCGTTGGTCCAGACGTATTGATTACTGAAGATATGGCAGCTGAAATTGTTAAAGCTGGTGTAGAAGAAGTAACAATCCGTTCAGTATTTACATGTAACACTCGTCATGGTGTATGTCGTCACTGTTATGGTGTCAACCTTGCTACAGGTGATGCGGTTGAAGTTGGTGAAGCAGTTGGTACAATTGCCGCTCAATCTATCGGTGAACCTGGTACACAGCTTACAATGCGTACCTTCCACACGGGTGGTGTTGCGTCAAATACCGATATCACACAAGGTCTTCCTCGTATCCAAGAAATCTTTGAAGCTCGTAACCCTAAAGGTGAAGCAGTTATCACTGAAGTTAAAGGTACTGTTGTTGACATCGAAGAAGATGCTTCTACACGTACTAAGAAAGTTTACGTTCAAGGTAAAACTGGTATGGGTGAATACGTGGTACCATTCACAGCTCGTATGAAAGTAGCTATTGGTGATGAAGTTCACCGTGGTGCTTCACTTACTGAAGGTTCTATCCAACCTAAACGTCTCCTTGAAGTTCGTGATACATTATCAGTTGAAACTTACCTTCTTGCCGAAGTACAAAAAGTATACCGTAGCCAAGGGGTAGAAATCGGTGATAAACACGTCGAAGTAATGGTTCGTCAAATGCTTCGTAAAGTTCGTATCATGGATCCAGGTGATACAGATCTTCTTCCAGGTACACTTATGGATATCGCAGACTTCACAGATGCTAACAAAGATGTTGTTATCTCTGGTGGTATTCCTGCAACTGCACGTCCAGTACTTATGGGTATTACTAAAGCTTCGCTTGAAACTAATTCATTCTTGTCAGCTGCATCATTCCAAGAAACAACTCGTGTTCTTACAGATGCTGCTATCCGTGGTAAAAAAGATCACCTTCTTGGTCTTAAAGAAAATGTTATCATCGGTAAAATTATTCCAGCTGGTACAGGTATGGCACGTTACCGTAACCTTGAACCACAAGCTGTTAATGAACTTGAAACAAGTGAAGAAGCTGAAATAGTTGAAGCAACTGCAACAACAGAAGCAGAATAATCTGATTTCACATTTTAGTTTAATAAATGAAAAAGGCCTGAGTTTATCTCAGGCCTTTTTGTTAAGCTTTTTTAGATGATAATGGTTATAAATAAGCAAATATATTTTAAATTAGCTTTAATTCTTATATAATAAAGAGCATAAGGAAGTGAAAAAATGTATCAAGTAATCAAAATGTTTGGGGACTGGGAACCTTGGTGGTTTTTGGATGATTGGCAGGATGATATCATCGAAGAACAAACTTTTGAATACTTTGAAGAAGCTGTGTCATTTTACAAATCAGAATGGCAATCGTTAAGAATGAATCTGCCGATCTGTAAGTGTCATGATAATTTTCAAGCTGCTTTCTGGGATCAAACCGAGAAACGTTGGTGTGAAAATTGTGGTGATTATTTGCAGCAATATCATTCTCTTTTAATCTTAAAGGATGGGCAAGAATTGACGAAAGAGTATTTTGCTTATCATTTTAATGTTCGAGATGACGAACCAAGCCCCAGACCTCAAAATTGCAAATTTAAACCTTAATCATGGAAGTTTTCCATGGTTTTTTTCTTTTTTTGAGATTTTTTTACGAATATAAAAGTGAGGAGGTCAACATGATTCAGGAAAAAGCAAAGCAGCTGATTAAGGATGCTGTTGAAAAGAATGTGCAAGATATTTACATTGTTCCTAAGAAGGAGCACTATGAAATTTATCAACGTGTTGGAGATGAACGTCAGTTTATCCAAGAAGTTGCTAGTGATGAAATGACAAGCGTGATTAGTCACTTTAAATTTGTTGCGGGAATGAATGTTGGTGAGAAACGTCGTAGTCAGCTAGGGTCTTGTGATTATGAATTTGCTGAGGGTGAAGAGATTTCACTGCGTTTATCCACTGTTGGTGATTATCGCGGGCGTGAGAGCCTGGTCATCAGACTTCTTTATTCAGGTCGTCATGATTTGCAATATTGGTTCGATGGGATGAAGAATATTTTAGAGGCGATTGATAGTCGAGGCCTTTATCTTTTTTCCGGGCCGGTAGGGAGTGGAAAGACTACTCTCATGTATCAATTGGTTCGTGAAAAGTTCCCCGATAAGCAGGTCATTACGATAGAAGACCCTGTTGAGATTAAGCAGGATAATATGTTGCAGCTGCAGCTTAATGATGAAATTGGCATGACTTATGATAATCTCATTAAACTCTCGCTTCGCCATAGACCTGATATTTTAATTATTGGAGAGATTCGTGATAGTGAGACAGCGCGTGCGGTTATTAGAGCTAGTCTAACAGGTGTGCTCGTCTTTTCAACTATTCATGCGAAAAGTATCCCAGGTGTTTATGCCAGATTATTGGAGTTGGGAGTTAGTAGACAAGAGCTCGAAAATAGTTTACGAGCGATTATTTATCAACGATTAATTGGCGGTGGAGGTATTGTGGATTTTGCCAAAGGAGATTTTGAACACTATCCCCCAACAAGGTGGAATGAGCAAATTAAAAGCCTTGCTAGGGACGGACATATTGGCCTTGAGGAAGCAAAAATCGAAAAAATTGCCCTTTAAAAAACAGCAGAAGGTGATTCAATTATTTAACAATCTCTTTAACAGCGGCTTTAATTTAACAGAAATTGTTTCTTTTTTGAGACGAAGTCAGTTGTTGGCGGAAGTTTATGTGGACAGTATGCAAGAGTCATTGTTAAGTGGGGCAAGTTTGGCAGATATGATGGCTAAGCTGGGCTTTTCAGATACAATTGTCACCCAGATTGCTCTTGCGGATGTTCATATTCTTCATCCAATATTTTCCAAATACCATTTTTGCGACCTCCTTCTCTGACAATCAATTTAAGGTCCGAAAGTTGTTTAAGGTATCGCTGTACTTGGCGTAGAGAAATGCCCATGTTCTCAGACATTTGCGTGGCATTGATTTGAGGTGTTTGTGAAATCAATTTATAGATTTGTCGCTGAGCCTTTACAAATTCTTTTGTGACATTAGCTTTGGCTTTTACGACATCTCCTGTCTCTTTTACGACATCTTTTACGACATCTTCGGGTGCTTTTACGACATGGAGATTATCTTTTATGACATCCATGGCATAATTGAGGTTCCACATGGTAACATGGAATTCAGAAGCATTGGAGTTGAACTCTGGAGCATGATAATTCTCCAAATTCTCAAACCGCTTATATTCATCTATAATCTTCTTCATACCACTACCTCTACGCTCCATTAGCTTTAAGCGATGAAAGAAATCAGCGAGCAAAGGGTTGCGACGTTTCGAAGGAATAGTCATAGGGTCGAGTTGTTGTATCAAGCGTCCATCAAACATACCGCCTGGGGAATACACCTCCATTCGGTCATCATACATATCAATGTGTATTTCGCTACCAAGCTCCATGTAATCCCTGTGAATGATAGCGTTACATATCACTTCTGTTACGGCACGTTCTGGATAATCGGGCAGTTCCTCCCGATAATCATCTTCTTTCCACCATCTTCGATGTGAATTGTTCCGAACAAATGCGACAGCATCTTGCAATTGCCCAATAACGCTACCTTCAAGTTCTGCATCATCCAATGCCTCCCCCAAACCACTTGTCATATCTAAGCCATTCCAACGGGTGCAAAATATGCGAGAATGGTGAATAGGGGAGTCGTCAGCCAATAGAGCACCAGCATTGGTAAGTTTGCCATCATTGTCCACGATACCCCATGATACGAAGTCACTATCATCAAATGATTGATTCAACCGTTTGAAGTGTACGGATTTTAGCTTTGAGAAAGCCATATCCTCAAACTTATAGGGTGAAGGAATCGCATCAAAGGAGCGACCTGCACCTTGCATTACAAGACTTTTAAGTTGAAGTCGGTCAGCAACAACAGACTCATTGCCAACTCTTACAAATGCTAAGCGTTGCTTATCGCCTATATAGTAATATGGTGTTTCTTGTCCCTTGTAAACATGAAGCAGCACAAGATTCTTGCCTTCAACCTCTTTAAATTCAAGGTTGATGGCAGGTATAGGGTCAAGTTTTGTCTTTATCTCTTCGCTTATTCTTTCGGCATCGCTCTCTGCATCAGCAAGACCAACAACTTGATCGTCATCATTGATGCCAAACACTAATGTTCCGCCTTCGCCATTGGCAAAGGCAGATACACTTTTTAGCCAACTCTTTGGTCGCTTGACTTCGAGCTGCTGTTTCTTGTCGTAGGCGGTTGCTTCGCCAATTAGCTTACGTATATTCATATTCTCAATTTAGTCTTTACCTGTATTAAGAAAATCTTCATGTAGCATCTTGGGCAATTGTTAATTCTATAATATTTTACAATTATGTTCTTAACAGCTACAAAGATAATACTTTTCTATGAGAATGTAGAATTGTTATATAAGGAAAATGCAAAATCCATGCTATTTTTATGATAACAAATTTGCATATTTGGGGGCATGACTTAATATCTGAGGTTACACGTTTGCAAACAACCAAAGAAGATTTGCTGAAGCAGATACATCGGGCTGAGATAAAACTAAAAGGCATCTCAACCATGATTGCAAACTTGCATACTCGTAAAGAGGAGGTGCAAAAGCAGATAGATCTCATAGCCCGACAGTTCGGGCAAGGCGGTGTTGATAATGCAGACTTGGCAATGCAAATGTCAAAACTACGCAAAGAGATGGAAAGTATAGACGAAAAACTTGCTCTCCGCAAAAAGATGCTTGACGATGCCAACTCTATCATTACGGAAGCCAAACAGAGGCTTGCAGAAATGAAATACGAGCACAGCAGAATGCAAGAAGTTCTTGGTGAAGACAGGGACTTGCACTCAATTCAACTTCAAAGAAATATGCTTGCCACTTTCAACAGTATGCTTGTTTCTTCCTTAGAGCCTCTTACCTCTACGTTCACCGACCGTCAGCAGGAAATTCTAAATGAGTCTGGCTATTCTGACTTGATGCGAAACAGTAGCCAAATCATCAACTGCGCCATGCTTCTTTCGCTTGGCTATATCCGTGAGGCTACGACTTATGCTGAATCATGTGGCGGTGGTGGCTCGCCTGGCTCTGGTTGGGGACGTGACAAGGATGAAGACGATGATCATTGGTGGCGCAGGTGCATCGCCGTGTCGGCAGCGATGATGCGACCTGCGAAGTATCGGATGCGACGTGGCAGATGATATAAACAAGTGACTCTTCAGATAAAATGTCATTACAATTTTATCTGAAGAATCACTTGTAAAGAACGACCGAAAATAGCCGAGAACGACCGAAAGAACGACCGCAACGACCGCAAAAACGACTAAGAACGACTAAAAACGACTAAAATGGTCGTTTTAGCTAAGTTCTTGTTCGCCTTTTGTGGTTATCAGCCATTTTTTGCCATTCGAAGATTTTACTATAAGTTTATCCTTTGCCATATTAACAAGGAGACGACCTATTTTTCGTAGCTTTTCGTCACGAGTGTTTTGTCAACATTCAGAGATGTTGTGTAATGTGGCGCACGATCTTTGTACTACAAACCGTTTTATTTTCAATATTTAGCTTCAAAATATGAATTGTAAAAAATAAACCTTGCTTGATAATCAAATAGTTATAATCTTTTTAACAAACGTTTATTTTTCAATTATATTTTTTTTAGCCATCAGATCAAATAGTATCTACAGTTAACGCGGGCCCCTTTCTTTTGAACTTCTTTACCAACCATAGAATAGACCATCTTTCTGATTTCCTTCATGTCCACATCTGGAATTCTGCTTGCTATTTCTGAAATTTTGCTCATGGGATGACTATGCAAGTCTTCTTTGATGAGAGCTTTAAGTACATAAGGCTCTATTGTCTTTAGCGTCGTAACTATGTTGGACTTTGCATTTGCTAATAGCGTAGGGTTGACTTGATAGTATGCCCCTTTGGTTGCACCACCTTTTGTTATTAAGTGATTCTTGTCTAAATTATCTACATAGCTTCTAAGGCGTTCTTCGGCAGACAGTTGAAGAGTCTTCGACAAGTCGGTTGTCGCAATGCGTTTCTCTCTGGCTATGATACCGAAAGCTATCTTGTTCTTTTGGGAAAGCTGATAATTGTGGTCAACGTAATCCATCAGTCGAACAACCTCTTTATCCGTAATCTCTGCACTTTGATAAACTGTGACAGTATTGAAAGTTGATTCTATCTCTGGTTGCTTCTTCGCTTCAACTGCATCCAACTCATAAATTAAGTCATAGCCAGAACCCTCGCCTTCCATCAGCCCAAATGCAGTCAGTATCTCAATCATGTTAGGATTACGTCTATGTTTGGTATGAAGGATGTTGTCTTTGGTTACACCTAAAGGGAGACCACCTGGATTGGAGATGCTGATATAACCTGGATATACCTTGATTGTGATGTCGTTGGAGATGGTTCTTGAACTATGAGCCAAACAATTAACAAGCAACTCTCTGATTAAGTTCTCGTTGTAATAGCGCACTGTCTTACGGAAGAGCCCATTAGGCATCTCATAGCTATAGGTCAACTCTACAGCCTTGTCCATAATATCTTCCAAAAGTTCCTTTGGATTAAGCGTGTTGTCACGCCATTCCAATTTATTGGTTTTGTTCTCCAAGTCGTCATATACGATATATTGCACAGTGATAGGATAGCAAATGCGGCTACGCTGTTTGGCTGTACCAATCCATAAGACACCAAGATTAGTCATCTTGTTGCCGTCAAGAAGGTGATACTGTTCGCCAATTTCCATATCGTCGAGCTGCTTGATATGCAGCTTTACTCTATCAGATTGGCGTATATCATTAGCGAATTTAGAGAGATTCGTCTTATTCTCATCTTCTAATTCAAACTGTGTAGGTACAAGTTCCCATTGAAAAGCTCCTTTTTCTGCTGTTTTTTCTCTTTTTTCGCTCCCACGTTTGTCGCATTCGCTTCCATGATTCTGTTGTCATATTCCTCTTTCGAATGTTTGCCGCCAGCTTCTTTCAGATTCCACCTCGCAGTGGACACCCTTGCTATTGGCTATACCAGGGCAAACGCATTAAACTTTTTACCTTTTAACACATAGATACCAAAGTTGTATCTTATTGATTATTAACTATTTATATTTGTTTGTATCAAAAATATTTTGTATCTTTGTAAGGAATAATTAAACAATTAAAAGTTACAAAATGAGCATAATTAAGTTATCT
>OIYQ01000505.1_pt1 | contig 15883 bp, 12 predicted proteins | sample 1588311 | NCBI WGS metagenome assembly OIYQ01 (sample SAMN03283244) | human gut metagenome | biome: human-associated habitat; material: feces | host: Homo sapiens | place: Peru | collected 2012
TTACTACCTGGAGTGAAAAAGGACACAAAAGAAGGAGCTGTAAAGAAATGAATCCTCATTTCTTCACAGCTCCTTTTTGATTGCACTGCTTTCTATCAAGCGCGCAGGGTGATATCCGCTTCGCCAAGCTTCTTGACGATTTTTTCGATCCACTGATCGACTTCTTTGTCGGTCAGTGTGCGGTCATCCGCGCGGAAGTACAAGTTGTAGGCCATACTCTTATAGCCTTCCTGCACCTGCTCGCCCTGATAGAGATCAAAGAGGCGGAGCGTTTCCAGATGTCTGCCTGCTGCCTTCTCGATGATGGCTTCGACTTCTTTGTTTGTGTATTTCGCAGGAACAAGCATAGAGAGGTCTCGTTCGGAAGCCGGGAACTTCGGGATCTTCTTGTAGTCGATGGTGGCATCGATATAGGGAAGGAGCTCCGGTACATGGATCAGGAAGCCATAGACATCCTTCTTGATGCCCCACTGGTCAAGGACCGCCGGATGCAGTTCGCCGAAGGAAGCAATGATCTTCCCATCTTTGACAAAGTCGGCGGAAATCCCCGGATGGAATACCGGATAGCTGGAACGCTCAATATCATAGCCGCGGACACCGATAGCAGAGAGCAGATTTTCCATGATGGCTTTCACATCAAAGAAGTCGTAGGTCCTCGTGCTGTTCGGGTAGCCGGCTTCTTCCGGGCATCCGCAGAGAAGGCCGGAAACGAGGTCGTATTCATTCGGAAGCTCGGTCAGCGGCAGGGCTTTCGGATGATACACATGGCCATATTCGAAGATGGCGACCTGATCGTTTTTCTGAGACAGATTGTAAGAAAGCGTATGCATGAGACCCGGGAAAAGGCTGGTGCGCATATCCGGGTATTCTTCGGAAATCGGGTTCAGAATCGGAATGGCTTCGTAAACCGCATCCCCTTCCGGGAAATTCAGCTTCTTGAGATCGTTCTTATCCATGAAGCTGTAGTTTTCGACCTGCGAAAGACCATTGGCAATGAGAGCATCTGCCATACGGAAGAGTGCATCCTGCTCTTTGGACATAGCGCCCTTTGCAATAGCGCTCCATGGGGTGGTGATCGGAATATTCGAGTAGCCGTATACGCGGGCCACTTCTTCGGCAAGGTCTGGCATGCCTTCCAGATCGAGGCGGAATTCCGGGACAGTGACTTTGAGCGCGCCATCCTGTTCTTCGACCTGGAAATACAGGTGGGTCAGGATATCAAGCATTTCCTCTTTTGGCATATGGATCCCGATGTAGTCATTGATGGCTTTCACGGACGTTTCGATGGCCTGCGGCTCTGCCTTGACAGGATATTCATCAAGCATGCCCGGTGCAGCACTGGCAGCCCCCTGTTCCACCAGGAGCTGGCAGATGCGGTTGATCGCCATTTCACTTCTTGCCGGATTGATGCCCTTTTCGTAGCGGCCGGACGCTTCGGAGCGCAGGCCCAGACGGCGGGACGTTCTTCTGATGGAAGCACTGTCGAATACGGCAGCTTCCAGAAGGACAGACTTGGTTTTCTCCGTGACTTCGGAGTCAAAGCCGCCCATGACGCCTGCGATGCAGGAAGCTGTATCGCTGCCGTCTGCGATGACAAGGTCAGCCACATTCAGCGCTCTCTCCTGCCCATCCAGTGTCTTGATGGTCTCGCCTTCTTTGGCAAAGCGGCAGGTCAGAGAGTGGCCGGCCACCTTGTCATAGTCATAGGTATGAAGCGGCTGACCGATTTCCAGCATGACATAGTTCGCTGCATCGACAACATTATTGATCGGACGGATCCCATTGCTGCGCAGACGGTTTTCGATCCATTCCGGAGAACGGCCGATGGTCACATTTTCAAGGAGACGTCCGCAGAAGCGTTTGCAGAAGGCAGGCTCTGCGATATGGACTTCCGCGCGGCCCTCGATGGCTTCACCGGTCTCCTTGACGGAGATCTCCGGCAGGTTCACTTTTCTCTTGAAGATCGCACCGACTTCCAGCGCCATACCGATCATGCTGAAGCAGTCGGCACGGTTTGCGGTGAGTTCCATTTCATAAATCACATCATCCAGATCAAAAAGGGTGTGGAAATCAACGCCGATCGGGGTATCCGCCGGAAGGATCAGGATGCCTTCTTTATTGAGTGTCGGGAAGAGATTATCATCAAGGCCGAGCTCTCCCAGAGAACACATCATGCCATTCGACACGACACCGCGGAGTTTCCCCGCCTTGATCTTCGTATCGCCGCGAGCAAGTCCCCCCGGAGCCTTTGCATCGTGTTTAGCCGGTACATGCGCTCCATCAAGTGCGACCGGGACGATCTGCCCGACTTCTACATTGGACGCGCCTGTCACGATCTGGATCGGTGCGCCCTTGGCACAGTCCAGCTGGCAAACGACCAGATGATCAGCATCCGGATGTTTTTCAATGGAAAGAATCTTGCCGGTCACGACACCCTGGATGCCTTTTCCCGGATAAATCACATGCTCGACCGGAATGCCGTCGACAGTCAGCGTTTCCGCCATTTCTTCCGGATCAAGGCCCTTGATATCGACCAAAGTGCCAAGCCATTTTAAAGATACGTTCATCTATGTAATCCCCCTCTGATTAGAACTGTTTCAGGAATCTGACATCATTTTCATAGAAATTTCGGAGATCGTCAATCCCGTAAAGAAGCATGGCGATACGTTCGATGCCCATGCCGAAAGCGAAGCCGCTGACCTTTTCCGGATCATATCCATTGAGCTTCAGCACCATCGGATGAACCATGCCGCAGCCAAGGATCTCCAGCCAGTCCGGATCACCGCCTTCATCATGCGTGCGGGCTGCGAAGGAAATGTCGACTTCCGCAGACGGTTCCGTGAATGGGAAGTAGCTTGCGCGGAAACGGATCTTCGTATCAGAGCCGAAAAGATCCTTCAGGAAGATTTCCAGTGTACCTTTCAGATCAGCGAATTTGATGCCCTTATCGACGACGAGCCCTTCGACCTGATGGAAGACAGGGGAATGGGTCGCATCATTATCCCAGCGGAAGACTTTGCCCGGTGCGATCATACGGATCGGGGAATTGGGCTCATGCTTGCGAAGCGTTCTCGCCTGGACAGGGGAAGTGTGCGTGCGCAGCAGGATCTCCGGCGTGATATAGAAAGAGTCCTGCATATCACGGGCCGGATGATCCTTAGGCAGGTTCAGACATTCGAAGTTGTAGTAGTCCTGCTCGATCTCCGGTCCTTCTTCGACCGAGTAGCCCATGCGCATGAAAGACTTCATGATCTCACGGAGCGCCTTATCCAGCGGATGGATATGCCCTTCCTTCTGGTGACGAGCCGGCAGCGTGATATCGACCGTCTCACTCTGGATGCGCTCCTCGAGGCGCTTTGCCTTGAGCTCCGCCGCTTTCGCTGCGATGACAGCCTCTACATCCGTGCGGACCGTATTGGCCAAAGCCCCGATGACCGGACGTTCTGCCGCAGAGAGATCCTTCATGGAGCGGAGGATCGCCGTCAGCTTGCCCTTCTTTCCCAAGAAGAAAACTTTGGCATCCTGCAGCGCCTTCTCATCGCCTGCCGCATGGACCTTCTCCTCCGCCTGCACCTTCAGTTCGTTCAGGTCTTTTTCCATGTTGGCTTTCAATGCGTCCAACTTACTTTCCATTGACTTTACCTCCTCTATGATATGCCGGGTCTATCCGGCTGCGAGTACGGGAAAATAAAATAAAAAAAAGACCACGCCCCGAAAGGGGCGAAGTCATATCCGCGGTACCACCCTAATTTGTACTCGAAAGCCATAACGCAGCTCCTGCGTCCGACCTACTCCGTTCAGCCGGAAGCTCAGAAGTGAAATAAGTCTCCCCCATCCGCCCGCTTCCCACCTGCCGCAGGCTCTCTACAGGATGTCACAAAGACTCTGTCTTCCTCATCGCTCTAATGTATAGGATTATTGTAGCGATAAACGAAAGAAATGTCAAATCATTTGCCATGAAAACTTAAAGATCGAAAGCAGGGATGAGTGGTTAGAGACTAGTGACTAGTGACTGGTGACTGGTAGCTAGGGATTAGGGATTAGTAGCTAGGGAAACACTGATTAAATCGTTGTCAGATTTGACTCTTGAATTTTTATGCATAGCGAGAAATAACCTGACGCGAATAGCGAGCTATTTAAGGAGGGTTATGACGAAGCTATGCATAAAAATTCTTGTAAAATCTGACTCTGCGATTTAATCAGCGTTTCCCTAGGGACTGAAATGCCTCTTTCGGGCATCGCCATTTACAAAATCGGCGCAAAGCGCCGCCACCTTCATTCCTAATTTGGGGAAAACTTTCAAGCGTAATCATAGAGTGCTGCCCTTCCTTACATAGCAAAAAAATCCCGCCTGTAACAAGCGGGATCTCAAAAACTATCGGGCAAGAAAATCATCCAGTGCCGCGAGCGCACGCTCTGCGAGCTTCTGGTTCTTTTCCTTTTTCGGCACTCTCTTTTCAAGCGGCGGGATGAGGCCGAAATTCACATTCATCGGTTGGAAATTCTTTCCCTCGAAATGGGAAATATAGTGACAGAGCGCACCGATCGCCGTTTCTCTCGGAAATGCCTTCGGCTCCCTTCCATGGAACCGGGCCGCCGCCGCATACGCTGCCACGATACCGGATGCGGCAGACTCAACATATCCTTCGACGCCTGTCATCTGCCCTGCAAAGAAAAGGCCTCTCTGCTTTCGGCTCTCCATCGTAGCATCCAGAAGATCCGGCGAATCGATGTACGTATTTCTATGCATCACACCATAACGGATGAATTCCGCATGAGAAAGACCGGGGATCATGCCAAAGACACGCTTCTGCTCCCCCCACTTGAGATGCGTCTGGAAGCCGACGATATTGTACATGCTGTCTTCCTCATTATCCTGGCGGAGCTGAACCACCGCATAGGGATCCTTCCCTGTGCGCGGATCTGGCAGTCCCACCGGCTTCATCGGGCCGAAGCGCATCGTATCTTCCCCGCGTGCTGCCATGACTTCGATCGGCATGCAGCCTTCGAAGACTTTTTTATTTTCAAAGCCATGTACCGGTGCCATCTCCGCTTCGCAGAGCGCTTCACGAAAGGCCTTGTACTCCTGCTCATTCATCGGGCAATTCAGGTACGCCGCTTCGCCCTTGTTATAGCGGGACATGCGATACACCACGTCCATATCAAGCGACTCCTTCGTCACGATGGGAGCCGCCGCATCATAGAAATGAAAGCCTTCCCCGCCGCAGAAGGCTTCGATGGACTCTGCCAGAGCGCCTTCTGTGAGCGGCCCCGTCGCGATGATGGTGATCCCGTCCTTCGGAAGCTCGGTCACCTCTTCTTCCACGACAGAAATCAGCGGGTGATCCTTCACCTTCTCCGTCACGGCTTTCGCATAGCCCATGCGGTCGACCGCAAGAGCCCCGCCCGCGGGGACACTGTGTGTGTCCGCGGCATCCATGATGAGGGAGTGGAGGCGTCTCATTTCTTCCTTCAGGAGGCCGACGGCATTCGTCATCGCCGCGGCCCGAAGAGAATTGCTGCAGACAAGCTCTGCAAAATAGGATGTGTGGTGCGCCGGTGTCTGCTTGGTGGGACGCATCTCGATGAGTGTCACCGGGATGCCCATCTCCGCGAGCTGCCAGGCCGCTTCGCTTCCGGCAAGGCCCGCACCGACGACGGTGATATGGTCTGTCATATAAGTCTCCTTTGTAAGGTTATAGGGTTCAGGGTTAGTCTGTGGGGCGTGCCGCCCCTTGATTGCGATTGAAAGCTCTGTTTGAATGAGAAATTAGAAATGAGAAATCGTGGTGCGACGCATAAAAATCAGAAGCGCCGCGGAGATTTGAAACTATCGGGTTTCTCGTATCGCAAACCTAATCCCTAGCTACTAATTTCTAGTCACTAGTCACTCATCCCTGCTTTCACACATACATCGTTTATCGGTCTGCAAGAAAGATTTCTCGCTTCGCTCGAAATGACGATACGAGAGAGTCTGGTATCTCCCAGTCACCAATCACTAGTCACTTGCAGCTCCTAATCCCTAGTCACTTCTCCTCTTTCTTTGCTCTTGTTTTCCGCTTCGGATGGGTCGGACAGTCAGGATTCGAGCAGGAAATGACCTCCTTGCCCGTTTTATAGGTTTTCTTCGTCATGATGGCACCGCAAGTCTCACAGAACTGGTTGATCGGCTCATTCCAGAGCGCCATATCACACTTCGGGTAGCGGCTGCATCCGTAGAAAATGCGGCCGCGATGACTTCTGCGCTGCACCATATGCCCTTCATGGCACTTCGGACAGACGATGCCCGTGTCGATCACGATGGCTTTATTCGCACCGCAGGACGGACACTTCAGGTAGCGGCCATAAGGTCCCGTGCGGTAGACCATGAGCGTACCACAGGCATCGCATTTCACATCCGACACCTCTTCCGGCCCTTCGGCAAGGCTGTACGGTTTGATGTTCTTGCAGTTCGGATAATTCGGGCAGGCAAGATATTTCCCATAGCGGCCCATTTTCACGATCATCTTTGCGCCGCATTTCTCACAGGTAACATCAGAGACTTCCTGATTCTCCTTCTTATCCTTTTCTGCTTCTACATTCGCTGACTGAAGCTCGGCCTCGAAGACTTTGTAGAAGTCTGTCATGACCTTTTTGTAGGTAGCTTTGCCTTCCGCGATCTTATCGAGCCAGTTTTCCAGATTCGCCGTGAAGTCGACATTGATGATGCCTTCGAAATATTTTTTCAAAAGCTCCGTCACTTTGAATCCGACTTCTGTCGGAACGAATTGTTTATTTTCCTTCGTCACATAGCGTCTCTTCTGGATGGTATCCAGGATCGGCGCATAGGTGGACGGACGGCCGATGCCTTTTTCTTCGAGTGTCTTGATGAGGCTCGCTTCTGTATATCTGGGCGGCGGCGCGGTGAAATGCTGCTCACCATTGACTTTGGTATTCTTGACGATGTCGCCTTTTTTGAGCGTCGGCAGGAAATCACTTTCCTCGCTGTCTTTCTTTTTCGACGGCTGCATGATGGTAAAGCCGTCGAAGAGGACATGCACGCCCGTCGCTTTCAGCGTGTAGATACCGCACTGGAGCGTCGCACTCGTACTCTGCTGGATCTGCGGTGCCATCTGGGACGCAATGAACCGATTCCAGATCAGGGTATAGAGACGGAGCTGGTCACGGGAAAGAATGCCCGAGAGCGCAGACGGCGGGAAGGAAAGGCTGGTCGGACGGATGGCTTCATGGGCATCCTGGGCTTCTTTCGACTTACTGAAAACATTCGGCTTCGCCGGCAGGTAGTCCTCCCCATACGTTCCGGAAATATACGGACGCACCTGCTTGATCATTTCATCAGAAATACGGGTGGAGTCGGTACGCATGTATGTGATAAGCCCCACGTGGCCGTGTCCGGGGATTTCTACGCCTTCATACAGGTTCTGCGCGAGCATCATTGTTTTCTTCGAGCTGAAATTCAGTTTATTGACGGCATCCTGCTGCATGGTGGAGGTGGTGTAGGGCGGCTTTGTCTTGCGCTGCTTTCTGGACTTCGTGACAGCGGTGACTTCCGCCTCTTTCCCCTCGATCCCTTTGACTGCGGCATCCGTCTCCTCCCCGTTATGGAGTTCCGCATCCTTCCCGTCGATCTGGGTCAGCTTCGCTTTGAAGGGTTCATTTTTCTCCGTCTTGTACAGAGCTTCGATCGTCCAGTACTCGACAGGGACAAAAGCACGGATCTCCTCTTCTCTTTCACAGATGAGACGGGTCGCGACCGACTGCACACGGCCCGCGGAGAGACCGCGGTAGACCTGCCTCCACAGCCATGGCGAGAGCTTGTAGCCCACCAGACGGTCGAGGACGCGGCGCGCCTGCTGGGCATCGACGCGGTCAAGATCGATCGGCTCCGGATCCTGGATCGCTTCGCGGATCGCAGGCGGCGTGATTTCATGGAAAGCGATACGCACCTTGTCTTCCGGATTCACATCCAGCAGTTTCGACAGATGCCAGGAGATCGCTTCGCCTTCGCGATCAGGGTCCGTTGCCAGAAGGATGTCGCAGCACTGGTTTGCCGCTTTCTGCAGATCTTTGATGACATTCGCCCGATCCGTCGAATTGACATACTCCGGCGTGAAGCCATTCTCTATATCGACCCCCATGGTACGCTTGGGGAGATCACGCAGGTGTCCCATGGACGCCATGACTTTGTAGTCCGGTCCTAAGATGCGCTCGATGGTCTTCGCCTTGGCCGGGGATTCCACCACGACCAGGTGCTTGCCCTTGGGATTCGGCTTTCTTTTAAATGCGACCTGCCGTGTGCGGCGGGTCTTCTTCTTTTCGATCGTTATCGTTCTGGTAATAGGCACTTCATTCCTCCTGAAATGGTTTGATGTATGGAATCAAAGACTTTGGAAAATGCGAATAAAATCAGCTCTGATATCATCCGCGTTTCCTAAGGGAAACGCGGATGATATCGTTGTCCGATTGAATCCATGTTTCCTTTAGTCTTTCCTCGTCACGATGTATCGCCCTGAGCCGACCTCTCTGATATACCCCTTCAGCTGAAGCTGAAGCAGCAGCATAGTCAGCTTGACTACAGACAGGCCGGACTGCTGCAGGATTTCCTCGGACGTCACTTCATTTTCTGTACAGCAGAAACGATACACCAATTCTTCCTCCAATGTCAACTGTTCAAGGAAACCTTTTTCAGATTTTTTATTCTCTTCTTCCTTCCATCCATACTCGGCGAGGATGTCATCTGCCGACGTGCAGCAGATGGCACCGTTTCGGATGAGCTGATTCGTCCCCTTGCAGGACGGCAGCCAGATGCTCCCGGGGACAGAGAAGACATCGCGTCCTTCCTCCAATGCAAAGTCAGACGTAATGAGCGAGCCGCTCCGTTCCGCCGCTTCTACGACAAGTGTCCCGCGGCTCATCCCCGCGATGATGCGGTTTCTCGCAGGAAACTGGCGGCCAAGCGGCGGCGTACCGGGCGGGTACTCGGAAATCATCGTCCCGCCGCTCTCTATCACCTGATGGAAAAGATTCCGATTCTCCGGGGGATACACGCGGTCCAGACCGCACGCCAGCACAACCACCGTCGGCGCTCCGCCTTCCATCGCCCCCGTATGTGATGCACTGTCGATTCCTCGCGCTCCGCCGGAAACGATCGTGATCCCAGCCGCAGAGAGCTCTTTGGCCAGCTGGTGCGCCGTCTCGATCCCGTATGCCGTCGCTTTGCGCGAACCAACGATCGCCACCGTCCGCTCCCAGCCGGGCAGTGCGCCGCGATAAAACAGCACCGCCGGCGGATTCGCCGTCTGCGCCAGAAGCGGCGGATAGTCACCATCTTCCCAAGTACAGCAGCGGATATCCAGCTGGTACAGCTTCTCTTCGATTTGTTCAAGGCTTGTCTCATTTCGGTAAGCAAGAAAAGCGGCGAGCGTCTTGCCGGTCAGGATTTTTGACTTCTCGACAGCCTCAGCCGATGCTTTCCATACATCTTCCGCCGTCTCGAAATAGTCCATCAAGGCCCGCATGTGCTTCGCGCCCAGCCGCGGACAGCCCGGAAGGGCAGCAGCATAAATATCCATGGGATTCTCCTTGTCAATGGGTTTGAGGGTTCAGGGTTCAGGGTTCGGGGGTAGCCCGTTGGGCGTGACGTCCCGTGATTGTTTGCAAAAGAGGTTCCGCAGGTTCTATAGGTTGAACGGGGGTGGTGCCCGAAAGTGGCATTCAAGTCACTAGTCACCAGTCACTAGTCACTTGAAGCTCCTAATCCCTCATCCCTGCTTTCAAGCCTCAGTGCTCTGAAAAAGAAGACTACCTGAAGGCACACCTTCAGTCTCTCTCACTTTCCGTTCATCATATTTCTGAAACTGATCGCCTCCGCGACATGCTCGGGGCGGATCTGATCGGAACCGGCAAGATCCGCAATCGTCCGTGCGACTTTAATGATGCGGTCATAGCTTCTGGCCGAAAGGTGCAGCTTTTCGAAGACGACACGCAGCATGTCCTTCCCCTCCGCATCAAGCTGGCAAGTCTCCTTCAGCTGGCGATGCCCCATCTGCGCATTGTTCTGCATATGCCAGCGTGAGAGACGCTCTGCCTGCACAACCCGCGCCTCGGCGACACGCTTTGCGATATCACAGGAAGGCTCGCCCTGAATGGTCGCGGTGAGCTCACTGTATTTCGGGCGCATAACAGAGACATGCAGATCGATGCGGTCAAGAAGCGGCCCGGAGATTTTCTGCCCGTAACGGCGGATCTCTCCATCCGTGCAGGTACATTCCCGCTGCGGATCTCCAAGGTATCCGCAGGGGCATGGATTTTCTTGTATGCTGATTGTGATACAATTCCACGACTGCTATATTTTTGCCCCCAGTTTCCCCCATTATAGCAGAAAAGCAGCCATGCTGTAACCAACATGGCCGCTCTTTATTTTACATTTATTGTATATCCCCCGCGATACACAATTTGTATATCATCCTTGCTATTAACTACAACTTTCTCAACCAGAAGTCCCCATAAGTCAGGTTGAAATGTACCTACTCTGATGCTCGTGCAACAGCAAAAGCCATCACATCAACGCTAGCAGAACAAAGTAAAGTCAGCAGCGACATCACAAGCAATGCTTTTTTCATCGGCTATAATCTCCCAAAATCATCTTTATAGCCCCCCTTGTGATTAATTAGACCCATTCTCCAAAGCAGAATAATCCTTTGTCCAATCCGTCTTCACGTTCCAGCTAAAATAATCACCCTGCAAATCAACTTTTAAGTACTCTGCGTCCTTCAAGTTCGGGAATTCCTTTTGGACAACCGCAGGGGCTTTCTCATAGACATCAAGGATTGGCTTTAATTTAGCATTGTACTGAGTCGCAGTTCTTTCTAACGACTGCCAGCCAAAATAATTTTTTTTGGAAAGTTTCATCTGGTCTAACTGGTTGTTGAGGAATTTCATAGTAAAATTCCACGAATCCACTTCCTTCTTAAGTCGTGAATATGATTTTACACACTCCTCAAATTTTGCGGGATCAGTTTTGGCAAAGTTCTCCAAAATATTTTTATCAATATTTTGAGTATCAATCATTCTGATCGTATTATTTTCAAATGTAAAATAAATTCTTCCTGGAATCTCCACCCCCATCGGATTCTTAGCCTTGAAATCAAGCCAAGCCAAGTTTCCTTTTTCATCCACGTTATAGGAGACCTTTTTGAAGGAATCTGGAATTTTGCACACTTGCTTTGCCAAATCAGTGGCTTCACTTTCCCCCTTAGCACCTAAGCCACAACCACCAACAGAAATGCACGCAGTAATTAACAACCCAGAAGCAACGATTTTCTTGATTTTTGAGGTTATCATAATCATCATGCCCTTTCGAAAGAACCAATATCATTTGACAATTAGTTATTTAAAAAACAGACCAGTCTTCAGAGGTAAAATGTTCATCCAAGATTGGTACAATCCAGTCGTAATCATCCTTTTCACTATACGGATACGAAAAGTATAAGGATGCAACCACATTATTACCTACAAATTTTTCTCATAATAAACATAACCATCTTTTACCCCAGAAACTACATACCAGTTTTCTCCACGGGTTTTATATGTAATACTCGAATCAATTTCTCTATCATAGTAGTCGTCAATAGTATTCGCCGGAAATCTATGAGAGCCACTCACAGAAAAAGCGACAGTACCATCTTCATTTTGGAAAGTACATCCATCTCCATTAGCCGGAGGATGAACCTGGTCAAAAAATACTGGAACCCACGTATGCAGATTGAATCTGTAATTGGTATAGCGATAAAAGTCCTCAGAATCATTCCCCCTTCCATTGTTAATTACTTTCCTTTCTCTTGGTCAGTTGTAAAATGAACTTGAACAGTTAATCCCAAAAACAAAAATCCATAGTGAAGCTTCATATTAAAATGGTTTTGTAGAAATCATCAACAAAGGAGCAATCACTATGGATCCCATTCATTCTAACACAATTGAGGATGTACGTACCTCCGGCCGCCATCTTTCTTTAAAAGAACGTGGCATGATTCAGGCTCTGCATCGTCAGGGGCTTTCCCTTCGCAACATCGCTGCCACGGTAGGATGTGCTCATACGACTGTTTTCTATGAGCTTTAGCGTGGAACGTCGGCGCGAAAAAGCAAGCACGGTCGTGCCCCTTAGTATATGCAAAACGCGGTCACAAAGCTTACGCAAAAACTCCAGGAAATCTTGTAAAATCGAACATATTTTTAAATTGATTTTCATCCTGCTGCAGTTACTACATTGACCGTTTTCATCATAATTCCTTATCTAAGGAAATCATACCAATATTGAATTATTCCTCGTCCTTTATAATAAACCCGCTTTCTACACCTTTGTTGGAGTTATAGAAATGGAACTCATCATCAGCCAGGCTTCTTATTAACTTATCCGTTGCGTCCATATTGAGAATATTCCCATATCCGTTTACCCAGCGAATCGTATAAGGTGCATCCAGAATAACACTACGTGGAAAAGCATAGTAAACGAGGCCAAAGCTATGCGGCATCAAATCCTCGATTTCTTTTGGCATAGGTACAGGGCGGATGATTGTGCCGTCTTTGTCTATGACAAGTCTTTGTGTACGCAACTGGGGAGCAATGGCGCCACCACCAAACAGAACGCTGCCGCCATCTCTGGAAAAATTGGTCCATGTAGCTAAATAAATCAAGTCGTTATATTTTTCCATGATGGATTCAAAATCTGCCGGGACATCCAACAGTCTCTTTTCACCGGAAAAAGAAACGTAGCTAACAATCATTCTTGGAGTAACTAAGGAAATGGAGTTGGTGGATGCTTTGCGCCACTGTCTGCTGAACAAATCGGGGAATTCCTGATTTCCGTTGGATTTAAAGGATTTTCCTTCTTCCCAATATTCAGAATAAGTCTGCGAAGTGACGTCTTGGAAATTAACCGGCTTTACCTTACTTAAAGAGAGACCCGGGACATCCGCAAAAGCGGAGCATGCCGATAATGTTGATGCAAGAAGAGTTGCAATGATTAACTTTTTCATAATTTATACCTTCTACTTACTTATTTCCAAATACTTAAAATTTTCTTCCTTCTAAATCCATATTTTTACGCTGCAGTTTTTTCCCCCCATTCATCTACCAAAGCACAATAATCATCAGTGTCCATATAGTTATTGCTTCTCTTCTTAGTATAAACTGCGAAAAACCTGAACCTTAGCAAAGATACTAACAATGCTCCCATCCGCTTGGGCTGCCTGGATCCGATACCGCTTCTTGAGTTCAGCCATCGTTATCTACTCTCCCCACCAAGTAATCTAGGGAGACATGATAAAAGTCTGCCAAACGAATCAGATAATATACAGGAATGCGATGCGGATTACGTTCCCACATGCCGTATGTACATAAATTGAGTCCTAATACTTCCGCAACCTCTACTTGCATCAAACCTCGTTCTAGCCGGATCTTTTTTATATTGAAATGCTCCCTGCAGTAATCTTGTACTTCTTCTAAGGCATATGCAGGCGATTTCGTTAGGCCCAGACGATATTTCATTGCTATGCGCTGGTTAATTTTCATATTTACTTTTTTGTGACTGCCCCTAGCATGAGGGAAGGGATCATCAGTAAGCCGAAATAGATAGTCCAATGAGTTATTAAACAGATAGGCAATGCGAATGAGGTCCTCTATGGTAAAAGACAAAACCTCTGGATGAAGCTCTTTTGTCGAGTATGCGCCGCCGGAAACTTCTAACTGTTCCGCCATGGCTTTTCCCGTAATCCCCTGTTCAAGCCGCATTTCTCTAACCCTTGAAGTGTCTGCTCTCTCCAACGGCACAGAGTTTGAAGCGGATGTATATGGCGCTAGTTCATCCGTTAAGCCCATCAGGAAATTAAGTGAGACGCCAAGTTTAACAGCAAATTGAGCCAAAGTTTCTAAAGACATCTCAATTGTATTAGCACGTTCATAGTATAAATAGGTAACTTCAGGAATGCCTATCAGAATAGTCCATCAAAGCCCGCATGTGCTTCGCGCCCAGCCGCGGACAGCCCGGAAGGGCAGCAGCATAGATATCCATGGGATGCTCCTTATATATAACTAGATCAGAGATCCAGAGTCAGAGCTGACAAAAAGAGATATGGCAAGGTTCCACTTCGATCCCCGGTCACTTTCCATTGATCATATTTCTGAAACTGATCGCTTCGGCGACATGCTCGGGGCGGATCTGGTCGGAACCCGCGAGGTCAGCGATCGTCCGTGCGACTTTAATGATGCGGTCATAGCTTCTGGCCGAAAGGTGCAGCTTTTCGAAGACGACACGCAGCATGTCCTTCCCCTCCGCATCAAGCTGGCAAGTCTCCTTCAGCTGGCGATGCCCCATCTGCGCATTGTTCTGCATATGCCAGCGTGAGAGACGCTCTGCCTGCACAACCCGCGCCTCGGCGACACGCTTTGCGATATCACAGGAAGGCTCGCCCTGAATGGTCGCGGTGAGCTCACTGTATTTCGGGCGCATAACAGAGACATGCAGATCGATGCGGTCAAGAAGCGGTCCGGAGATTTTCTGCCCGTACCGGCGAATTTCTCCATCTGTGCAGGTACATTCTCGCTGCGGGTCCCCCAGGTATCCACAGGGGCAAGGGTTCATCGCCGCTATCAAAATAAAATCCGCCGGATAGGTGAAGGCTGCATTTACACGCGAAATATGTACTTCTCTGTCTTCCAGAGGCTGTCGCAGGACTTCCAGCACCGTTCTTGGAAATTCCGGCAATTCATCCAAAAAGAGCACGCCGCGGTGGGCCAGTGTCACTTCCCCCGGTCTTGGGATACTGCCGCCGCCGATGAGCCCCGCCATGGAGATCGTATGATGCGGACTTCTAAACGGGCGCTCCCGCATGATATCTTCCGCTTTATAGAGGCCGGCGACGCTGTAGATCTTCGTCACTTCGAGCGCTTCTTCCCGCGTCATCGGAGGAAGGATGGTCGTGATGCGGCGGGCCAGCATGGTTTTCCCAGAGCCCGGCGGCCCGGTCATCAGTACATTGTGCGCTCCGGCAGCTGCGATCTCCATCGCCTTCTTGGCGAGGATCTGCCCCTGCACCTCTGCATAGTCTACATCACTCATCACTTCGCGGCGCGTCTCGTGGCGCTCTGCCGGTGCCATCTCCTGGCGGCCGCAGAGAAATTCCACCAGATCCCTGAAAGTCTTCGGCCCATAGACCGTGATGTTCTCACAGAGAAGTGCTTCGCCGGTCACGTCTTCGGCCATGACGAATTTGGAAATCCCCGCTTCGCGTCCCGCAAGGACCATGGAGAGAATGCCGGGTACCGGGCGGATTTCTCCTTTGAGCGAGAGCTCTCCGATGAACATGATCCCTTCGAGTGCTTCTTTCGCGACATCGCCACTCGCAGCCAGAAGGCCGACCGCGATCGGAAGATCCAGTCCGGAGCCATCTTTCTTGAGGTCGGCCGGAGCCAGATTCACCGTCACTTTGTCTACCGGGAAGTGATAGCCGGAATTCCGGATGGCAGAGTGCACGCGCTCCTTCGATTCTTTGACCGCCGTTGTCGGAAGTCCCACGATGTCAAAGGAGGGAAAATTCTTATTGATGTCGACTTCGACGCCGATCACATGGCCGTTCAGACCGAACGTGGTCGAGCCCAATACTTGTGCATACATAGGGTATCCTCCTTTGAAAAGGGAAATGATGTAAGGTTCAGGGTTAGCCCGTGGGGCGTGCTACCCCTTTGATTATTTGCGAAAGAGGGAGAGCGGGTTCTACAGGTTCTACAGGTTCAGAGGGTTCAGAGGGGGCGGTGCGGCGCATAAAAATATGGAAGCGCCGCGGAGGTTTGAAACTAGCGGTTTTCTCGTATCGCAAACCTAATCCCT
>OIYQ01000507.1_pt1 | contig 15835 bp, 12 predicted proteins | sample 1588311 | NCBI WGS metagenome assembly OIYQ01 (sample SAMN03283244) | human gut metagenome | biome: human-associated habitat; material: feces | host: Homo sapiens | place: Peru | collected 2012
CTCGGCAAATACAAGAACCAGATGATTTTCTGGCAGATAGAATCATTGCTCAGCAAGTATGACCTCAACCTGAAGACACCTATCTGTGAGATTCCGGGCGATGCCATGCAGGAAATTCTTTATGGTTCGCTCGAAAACGTGAAGATAGAAAAGGAAAAGGTGCATACCTCTACCGACTATTTCTGCGCCTACGATGGCATCATCGACTACCTGCAGAAGGTGATGGAGGATGACGAGAGTGCGGCGGGCAAGAAATGGGCCGACCAGTTTATCTCTACCATCGAATGTCCTGAATGCCATGGTTTGCGACTCAAAAAAGAATCGCTCTCTTTCAAGATCTGGGATAAGAATATATCCGAAGTAGCCAGTCTCGACATCGATGAACTGCGCGATTGGCTCGAAGAAGTGGAACAGCATCTGCCTTCGATGAAAGCGAAGGTGGCCCACGAAATCATCAAGGAGTTGCGCTCACGCGTCACCTTCCTCCTCGATGTGGGACTCAATTATCTCTCGCTCAACCGCCAGTCGGCTTCTCTCTCGGGTGGCGAGAGCCAGCGCATCCGTCTGGCTACTCAGATTGGTAGCCAGCTGGTCAATGTGCTCTATATCCTCGATGAGCCGAGCATCGGTCTGCACCAGCGCGACAACGAACGTCTGCTCAACAGTCTGAAAGAACTTCGCGACCTGGGCAATACCGTTATTGTGGTGGAGCACGATGAAGATATGATGCGGGCTGCCGACTGGATAGTAGATATCGGTCCGAAGGCAGGACGCAAGGGAGGTGAAGTTGTCTTCCAGGGCACTCCTCAGGAGATGCTCAAGACCGATACCATCACCGCCCAGTATCTCAACGGCAAGATGGCTATTGAGGTGCCTGCCCTCCGCAGAGAAGGCAACGGCAAGCATATCACCATTCACGGAGCTACGGGCAACAACCTCAAGGGGGTGGATGTTGATTTTCCACTCGGCAAACTCATTGTCGTAACGGGTGTCAGCGGCTCAGGCAAATCTACTCTCATCAACGAGACCCTCCAGCCTATCCTCTCGCAGCATTTCTACCGTTCGCTCAAGAAACCGATGCCATACGAGAGCATCGATGGTATCGAAAATATCGACAAGGTAGTGAATGTAGACCAGAGTCCGATTGGCAGGACGCCTCGCAGCAATCCAGCTACCTACACAGGCGTGTTCAGCGATATCCGCTCACTCTTCGTAGGACTTCCCGAGGCAAAGATTCGCGGTTACAAGCCGGGCAGATTCTCCTTCAACGTGAAAGGTGGAAGATGCGAGGAATGTAAGGGTAACGGATATAAGACCATCGAGATGAACTTCCTGCCGGATGTCTACGTACCTTGTGAGGTATGCCACGGCAAACGCTACAACCGCGAGACACTGGAGGTAAGATACAAGGGAAAGAGCATAGCCGATGTTCTCGACATGACCATCAACCAGGCGGTAGATTTCTTCGAGAATGTTCCTCAGATACTGCAGAAGATCAAGGCTTTACAGAATGTAGGTCTCGGATACATCAGGTTAGGACAGAGTTCCACTACCCTCTCTGGCGGTGAAAGTCAGCGCGTAAAACTGGCTACCGAACTCTCGAAGCGTGATACGGGCAAGACGCTCTATATTCTCGATGAACCGACAACCGGTCTGCATTTCGAAGACATCCGCATTCTGATGGATGTACTCCAGAAACTGGTAGACCGTGGCAATACGGTCATCATCATCGAGCACAATCTCGATGTCATCAAACTCGCCGACTGGCTCATCGACATGGGTCCGGAAGGTGGACGAGGCGGCGGTCAGCTTCTCTTTGCCGGAACACCAGAAGAAATGGTGAAGCAGCAGAAGGGATATACCTATAAGTTCCTCGCCCCTTTACTGAAGAAATCAGGGAAACCTGAATAATTCAGGATAGGAACGAAGACTGTGGCAGAAGAAAATAAAAAAACGCTCTAAAAGTTTGGATGTTACAAATATTAAGTTTATCTTTGCATAAGATATAAAACAAACAGCTTATGAAACAGGTAGAAGAACGATATGAAGCAAGCAAAATGGCATATCGGGATATCAAGAACTCTATTGATACGGCGAAAAGGGAAGGTAGAATAGAAGGTAGAACAGAAGCCAACATAGAAACGGCTAAACGTTTGCTGGCTATGGGACTTCCAACAGAACAGGTTGCCAAAGCGACCCAGCTACCTTTGGACATGGTTCAAAATCTGAGCTACTGATAAAAGTGAAAACTAACGTTTTTCTTTTATGCTGTATACCATAACAAATAACCCCAACCTACTTTCTCAAGCAGGTTGGGGTAATTTGTTTATGTAAAAAAAATATAACGATAGCAGTATACCGATTATACCGCTACACTTGATACCAATCTTCATTTTAATCCCGAGCATATTATATCCGGTAAGCTACACTAGCTATTGATTAGAACTAGGTATGAAGAAGTCTTCAGGAGAGAAATCATCGCCATTTTGTCCAGGTCTTTTTGGAGTCCAGGTCCTTACATGAATTTTCGGTTGAGTCTCATCCGTAAAATCCCAAAGCAAGAAGACATAGCCATCATCAGCATATTGATTGCCATTATATCGCTGACTAGCCCACTTTTGACGTAATCTGACACCATAAAAGTTAGGATTGGAGCCATGTCGCATCAATTCTATATCCGAGAAATCTACATTCACGAACTCTGCACTTCTAAACAAAGCCTTCAAGTTATTGATGTATTGCTGTTTGCTTTGTTTGCTATAAACAACCTTTTCCCTTACTTGTTGTGATATGCCGTCCGTCTGGCTTTTTCCCATAGTTTTGATGACACGTCCCGTGATGATGAGAGCATCATCGCTGAAGATTTCCTCCAAAGCAGCCGCATTCTTTTCGACATAATAACTTCTGAAGTCCTCGACAAACTTCAATATCTCTCTTCTCATTCGCATGTCAAGATTAGACTTACCGCCTCGAAGGATAGAAAGATAGGAGTTATTATCTATAGCAGTTCGTACACCAGTGATAACCCCATCCTTGCTAAAACTAATTGTCAACTCTTTGTGCAACTCACCCTTATAGGTATTATCCAAAGGTTTCATCTCCACAGGAATTTGTCTAATCTCATAACCCGTAATATCCTTAATACAAGGTTGAACGTTGTTATTCCACTCACAACGGAAATGGATATTTTTCCAAAGGCTTGTCAAGCCATTACGCCCATTATTATCCATTCTGACCGAAGAAAGATTCAAAACCTCACTTCCGCTTTTCTCTGCCCTATTGATTTCAGTGAGCAAAGAGGAGACATTTCGTTCAACTTGCGATTTGAATGTCTGGTTATAAATTCCATCGCTAAATTGGAATTTCACTTGTGCCTTGGAATGCAACGAACAAGCCAACATGACACACAATATAAAAATACACTTCTTCATATATCTATTTTATTAACACACAGAATGGAACACAATTAGCAAACACGTTCATGCTTTCTGAATCCATCATCGCACCAGTCTTAACATTTTTTCTTTGTCCATTTACCAAAGGAGAAAGAACCCCCACAATCAGGCGCTCCATATTCACCATTATCATATAGCAATCATCAGAATTACCCATCATGCGTTTCTTACCCCAAGAATCTATCAATCCATTGTCTTCTGCTAAATTCAACAGATACTGCATACTGGCATAGGTATCGACATTAGAAATTTGCTTGATGATATCAGGAATACCTTCTTGAACATTTGTTATCGAAGTATGACTATTGGCTAATGTTGCAGTAATATTTACCTCCGATGCAGGAGTAGTAGGAGTAAAAGTCATCGTGCCATTAGCTTTTACGATGTCTTTTGGCACATATACCATAGCCATAATAGCATCACCACGTTTGATACTCTTGGAAAGTAACGCAGTCTTAACCTTACCCTCCGAAATTTCCGGCAATTCCATTTCCTCACAATAACCAGATATGTTTTCCATCAAGCTCATCAAGGCAAGTTTTTTGGCATCATCAACATTAGGGGCGGTAGCCTCGGCTGTAAAATATTTGCCTGAGAGTTTGATTTCGTTGATTGCCTCAATATTATCTTGTGCCATACCCAACAAAGAGAATGTTCCTAGAATAATCATTAAAATAAAGCATCTCATCATTTTAGCTTCTTTTTGGATTTAATATCATTATATAGATTCTTCACATTGGTGGTAGGAATGAAAAGATAAGCACGAGAAGTGAATACCAACTTGTCTGTAGCAATGTCTTTCACATCACACGACAGGCTTAGCACATGGTCATACCCCAGTTCTTTATTATATAAGAACAAGCCTCCTTGCAATTTACCATCTTTCGTTTCCTCATATCCGAAATAAGGCACACATCCTTGACTCTTTGCAAAAGCTATCAACTTTCTAACAGGAACCAAGATTGTAGAATTCTTCTTATCACTCCCGATTACAGTAAGAGAAATCTTAGCCTCAGAAACCCTGTCGCAATCCAACAATAAAGTATTTGCTATTGTCTGTACAGGATACTTCGGGTCAATAACCGGCACATATTCCACACTATCTTTTAATTTGAAAAAAGTAGTATTGGTTATGGATTCCAGATTATAATGCTTCCCTGGCAACATATATAAGGTATCAGAACCATCCTTCACAACAGTCAATCTTGCCACATCAACGGCACAATCCACAGACTTTTGATTTATTCTATAAGCCTTTAAGTCTCTTATAAAGTTGGCTTCCAACTCCTTACGAGGAGCATTCATCAGGAAATCATATTTGATAGGAATGAGAAGATTGATCTTCTCCGCATTACCTTCTTTCCAAATGGCTTGATAAGCCTTTTCATTGACCTTGTTCAGAGAACAGGATGCCGAAGCCGAAAGGGTTAGCATCTGATTCCAACTGCCTCTGATAAACTTGGCATCCATATACTTCAACTGATTTCTTGTCAAATGATAAACATTGCAAAGAAGACCACTCTCCAAAAAGTCAAGCACGTCCACATAAACTTGCTGGCGATACCCCATAGGAAAAAGTTTGATGCCGATGTGTTCTATCATGTCATCGCCATTTTTCCGAATGACCAACTGGTGCTTGTCTCTTGCCACAAAAGAATAGCCTACACCGAGCGTATCCAGACTGTCAAGTTTGAGCTTGTTAGCAACCTCCTTCAATTCTTCCGTTTTAAAAGAAACCTTGTTTTGTGCCACAGCAGCCAAGACTACTAGCACCAGACAAATGTAGATTGACATTAATCTTTTCATACACATTTTGTATTGAGAATAGCGGATGTCTGCAAAACATCCGCTATCGATTTATGATTTATTCAAATGAAATATCACGCAAAAGGTTCTTCCAAAGATTCCCCTCTTTGCCACGTTTTAAGATTTCATTTGCAGTTTTCTCATTCTGTTTCAAACCGCCAAGACCCTGCTGATAACAGAAAGACAAGTTGGTGGCGGCAGATTTGGTAAGATAACCATTTAGCAAAGCCTCATTATAATATTCTATAGCCTTGGTAACGTTTTTATTTACAAGTTTCCCGGCAAAGTACAAATCGCCAAGTTCGCACATGGCAGGAGCATAACCTCCTTCGGCTGATTTTTCATAAAGTTCCACTACCTTATTCTTATCTGTCTTTACTGCTTTGTTTCCTGTATAATGCAACTGGGCAAGAAGATAACAAGCGTACGGCTCACTAACATTGGCTGCTTTCTCATAATATGCCAGCATTTTCTTGTCATTGGCTTTTTTCCATGTTTTGTTTGCATAGCAAAGCCCCAAAAGAGTTGAAGCCACTGGCAGCTTTTTCTTATCAAGAACAGTCAACTCTTTAACAGCAGCTGCGTAATCCGCAGAACTTGCTTCCATATTAGCCATGACATGAATAAAGGTATAAAAGTCCATTCCTTTCCATCCATCGTTGATTTCCACATTTTCATCTTCCAGCTGTTTCATGAAGTTAGCCTTCATACCTTTGTTTGAAGCCTCAGCTAACCATTGCAAGGCGATGAGATAATTTTGCTTCACGCCCAGACCTTTCTTATACATGATGCCGATATTCCACATGGCGACAGGATTGTTTTTTACGGCAACCTGCTTATAGAGGCTCATCGCCTTCACGTAATCCTGCTGAACTCCATCGCCCTTATATAACAAATTACCAAGCTGCATCATAGCATTAGGGATACGACTTTTCACCGCCCTACTCAGATACAAGGCACCCTTAGCCTTATCCACCTTAATACCCTTACCGGTGCAGAGGCTTTCACCATATTTATATGCAGAGAATCCATCTCCATTGTCTGCAGCCATCTTGTAATACTTCAAGGCTAGCTCTTGATTTTTCTTCACAGCATCGCCGCATCCATTATCATACAAATCAGCAAGGAGACGAATATCAAAAGCAGAATGACTCTTTTCCAGATTATCCTCACGCTGTTTAACCAATTCTACATTGCCTCCCTTGATGGATTCCTTATAGAGTTTCACAGCCATGACCGAATCCTTCTTCGTACCATGTCCCAACTGATAGCATAGTCCCATGTTGGCTATTGCCTTGACGTGCTTTTGCTTGGCAGCCATACTAAACCATTTTAAAGCCACCTCATAGCTTTGTTTCACTTTCTTGCCAGCATAGTAATAAGTTCCCAATGTGTTTTGGGCATCACCATCACCTTTCTTGGCTGCGTCAATCAGTTTTCTTACTTCTACGGAGTCAGCGTTAACCGTAGTCTTTACCTTTTTATTAGCAGAAGCTTTCTTCTGTGCCGAAACCTGCGAAGTCATGCCAAAGAACATCAACAGGGACAGCAATAAATATTTATAATTCATAGTCGTACTTGCTATTTTGGTAAAATATATCTTATCCTTATCTCCTTATCCCAAGTCAACCACATCATCCATTGGGTTGTCCAAACCATCCTCAGGAATATCATCATGCTCATTTTGAGCAAGATAGCCACTATCACCATTATTGACACTCACGATATTTTCCGAATCACTCACCGTTAATGTGGAAGGCATATCAGCCAACACATTGCCAGAGGCATCTGTCACTACATCATAAGTATTGTCACCATCTACATCCACGGCATAAATAGTCTCACCATTGTCACCTGTAAACTGTGCTGCCGACAACACCTGCCCATCCACAGTTTCAACTGTGCCTACGGCTGCAATATCCAGATTGCCCATGTCATTGTCAGTTGGGTCAACCATGATGACATCATCGGTTAAGTTTTGGGCTACGAGATGGGGATCCACATCAGGGATATCATTCGTATTGATTTCTCCATTATGGGATGGAGTCGGAGTTGGAGTAACATTTGCCGTTACATTCTCCTCATGATGAACAGGAGATTCCTGTGGTTGTGGCTCCACAGATGACGAAGTATGATGTTCTGTTGCGCCCGAAGCCGCATGAGCCTCGACAGTCTCAGGATTCTCTTCAGGCTTTGTTGTATCTTGATTTGGGGTCTGCTCATTTGTAGCATCGGCAACTTCAAGTGGAGAAATAGGATCCACAATATCCAACTCCTCGTCACCTCTAACCACGTCTGCAGAAACAACCGCTCCAGCACCTAAACCAGCCGCACCAGCCAAGGCAGCACCTTTCTTCAAAGTATCCTTAGCATTCTCATTCTTTGCATTCTTGTTTATAACCTGAGTATCCATAATCCATTTATTTTAAAGTGTTTATAATATGTTATTTTTTCTTTTTCTGATGCAAAGATACTACATTTCTTTCTTAAATACAAATATTCAAGAACATGTTGTTTAGAAATTTAAGTTTCTCTGACGAAACCTATAGTTTTTCTGACGAAGTCTAAAATCTTACAAAAAATCGACTTCTGCGGACTCTTAATTTCATACATTACATTGTTCCTTCCCTGTTCATCTCCTTTCACATCAGCTATTTCCACGAGATAAGCAGTACTGTTATCACTACTATTTCTGCACAAAGCCGCCATCTCCCTTGCCTTATCTTGCAAAGCCCCATCCACAGAGAGTATTTCCGAAATGGCATCATCCCCTAGTTTTGTATATACTCCATCCGTACAAAGCATAAAAATGTCATGTGGCAGAATATCCCGAATAAGCGTGATGGATGGAATCTGATAATCTTCCCTATTACCTGTTACAAATATACATTTAGTGATGACATGCCTTTGGGGATGATTTTTAGCCTTCTCTGGAGTAATCTGTCCGCTATCCAGCAAATCATTGACCAGCGAATGATCTTTAGTACAAAAGATTACCCCCTTGTCCTTGCGAACCTGATAGATACGGGTATCACCTAAATGAGCCAACAACATTCCGCTATCTGTTTTTACCATCAAAGCCAGGGTTGTAGCCATATTCGAGTTTATTGCCCGATTATTATATAAGGTGGTGTACGATTCCTCAACAAGAGACAAAACATCTTCCGCTGTTAACGTCGAGCAATCACCATCCGTCAACAGACCTTCTATGGTTTGGCACACCAATTGGCTAGCGACCTCTCCATGTTCTCTTCCACCCACGCCATCACAAACTACAAAAAAGGAAGTTTGCTCATCACTTACAGCGGGGCAGAAGGAATCCTCTTGGCTATCTCGATTGCCAAGTTGTGAAAACGAACAGGGGTGAGTTAATAATATATCTATCATTTTTCTATCTTTATCATGAACAAGCATCAACGAAGAGGAAGAAAAAATCCTCTACAGTTAAATCCAATGCTTTTTTATGAGAATCATTTTCTGTATTTTTTCAAAGAGTACCACTCAGCCAAACAATATTACCATAAGAATCCAATAATCCGGAATTCATTTTTTCATCTTCAACTGCAGTAAACTCATCTTTAAACATATCACCTTTCGTAAATTGATACGAAACAATCAGTTTTAAATTACGATTTATGTAACCTATTCGTTTTTGACCATCGATTATTTTTTCAATTGGGAACAAGCCAAATTTAAAGCAATCTGCTCCATACCAATTCAATCTATCCAAACTTCCAGAACAGCTATTCAACAAGACATTTCCATTCTTATCATAAAGATATTGCGGCCATGGATCATTTGTCCACAAATTATCTTTTTCTCCTATAGCCCAACCATTTTTAAACTCACCACATTTAAAAAACGCATCTTTAAAACTGACTTTTTGCTCACCATGAACGTCAATATAACTCCAAGGTCCATTATCGTATTCATATCTAACAGCAGCTAATTCTTCTGAGAAATTACAAGCTCGTTTATAAACAAAAGGGATAACTAGTTTTCCAAAACGATTAATATAACCTTTTTTGCGAACCTTCGAATTATATACAGACAGCAAGCCATCATGAAAGCAACCATCCCCCTCATCGGGGCCATTAGGATACCATTCAATTGGAAATTCAAAAATTTCAGAACCATTCTGGTCTATGATTACCCATTTTTTATGCTTTGTTAAAGCACAAGAAACCCCTTCTGAAAAGGGATAAATTGAAACGAAATTCTTTTTAAACTTTTCCGTATTATCTAATTTGTATATATAGCTATTTTTAACTTTCCATGATACATCTTTAGCAACCAAACTACCATCTTCCTTTTTTACTATATCAAATTTAGCTTTTTCCAAATCACTCCTCATAACCACCCCATCTTTTGATTTAACTTTTTTACAAAGTGCAAAATATCCATTGCCGTCAGAAATATTCATGTAAAGACAATTTACAATCATCTTTCCAGATTCGTCCAGCACACCCAACAAACCATTTTTTTTAACAACCCAATAATCTTCTTTATAATATCCATTATAACAAGCATCAAAATCAAAAGCGGTAATCAAAGTACCTTTTTTATTGATGAAAGCATATTTCGACATTTTTTTTATCGGTGCAATCCCATTCATAAATGGTCCAATACTAGTTGCTCCTATTTCTTTTGCAGAAGCAACTATAATCTCCATCATTTTCTTAGATTCTTCTTTCGTCTTAACATATACTGTGTTTTGTTGTGCTAGTTCTGTTATCGGCTTTGCCAACGTCAGCACATAAGTGACACCACTCTGTAGTTTTCCAATTTCATAGTCATAGAAATTGATTTCCAGAGGAGTGTAATCCTTATGAAGAATGCGCATCTTTGAGTTATTCTGTGGTAGATAGACCCAATACTCGCCGGTCTTTTTCACCACGTCTCTCACACCTCCACTACATTCAAACTCCACACCATCAAGAGTTATACCTACCTTTATCAACGCACAGTACTTGTCGTTTGTATCGTAGCGACAGGTAGCGGCAGTTCTCGCCAAGATATCACCATCCGACACCTTGAAGGACTTCACTGTCAACTCTTGAGCACAAATTTCAAATACATGAAGCACAAAAAACAAAAACAAAAACAAAAATAGAGTTTTATTCATTCCTATCTTTACCTGTATAATTTCTTCTGAAAAAATCGGCTTCGCCGATAATTAATAATTCGATATCTGTCGAGATAGCTTTCCCGAGGCTCGTCCCTCGCCTCTCCTTTTAGCCATCACGACCGACATCTCAATATATCGCATTATTTAGAACTTCTTTTAAAAGATGAGATGGCTTTTCTCCGAAAAGATGTCGTTACTCGGAGAGAACCAAGCGAAGCCCAAGGAACTTGTAACGGCTGACTGGAGTGCCGCTGTCACGGTACGACGAACGACAGTGCCTCGCATTGAAGGCCCAGCTACCACCACGGTCCACACGGTACGACCCACTTACAGCACCTGTAGGATTTGTTTGGGATGAACTAACATAAAAACCAAACCAATCCTGACACCATTCATAAACATTACCACTCATGTCATAAAGTCCCAATTCATTGGCTTGCTTCGTGCCAACAAGATGAGTCTTGCTGCCACTATTTCCATCATACCATGCCACATCAGAGATATTAGAGCTACCACTATACTGGTAACCACGGCTCTTCTTACCACCACGAGCTGCATATTCCCATTCAGCCTCAGTCGGTAAGCGGAACTTCTTACCAGTAAGACCATTCAGTTTGCTAATAAACTCCTGACAATCATTCCAACTAACCTGCTCTACAGGAAGATTGTCACCCTTGAAATAAGAAGGGTTGCTACCCATCACTGTCTTCCACAAAGCCTGAGTCACCTCGTATTTGCCTATGTAGTAATCATTAGTCAAAGTAACCTGATGAACAGGTTTTTCCCATGAATAAGGATTTTCCATCTCCGAGGTTGCACCCATCATAAAGGTACCAGCCTCAACCTTCACCATATCAATAGTGATGCCGTTCTTCACAGGGATAGAAATCACATTACTGCCGGATACAACAGATGAACCAGTGGTATAGCCCGTAGTAGTAGTTGAAGATTGCGAAGTTGCTGTTGAACTGGTAGAAGCATTATCTTGGATTACATCATTTGCAGTAGACACAGCAGCAACTGCCTCCTTAGAAAGCCTTATCTGCAAGTCACTTGGAGCAGAACCCTTCAACTTGACTGTACCTTCCTCCGATTCATACCCATCACAAAAAACTACATATGAATGCTGACCTACAGGCATGGTAGTCTTTGCAACACCATTACTACCCCTCACCATCTTGTTATCCACAAGCACCGTGGCGGAAGATGGAGTATATCTGATGGTAAGCGTTTGTTTCTGCAGTCCAACACTATTCATTGGTTTTGTCATTACCAAGACATACGTTCGGTTACTTTCCAGTTTCTCCACCCCATAATCAGCGAATGTCACCATTACCGGGAGATAGTTTTGAGTAGAGAGCTTAAGTTGCCTTGAACCTTGTGGCATATACACCCAGGTCTCATTGCCATGCTTCACCAAAGGCTTGACAACATTACCTTCTACCTCAGAAATGACACCCACGAACTGTACTTTTACCAATGCACAATTCCTGTCGTTCAAATCCTTGCGAGACTGAGTCTGGGCAGAAATATCATTTTCTGCCAGCTTAAATGATTCTACTGTTAGTTTTTGTGCCCAAACAACTATTGTCTGAAGCACAAATAACAATAATAATAGAGATTTCTTCATATGAGTATATTCTATATTTCTCAACATATCACTTCCTCCATCCTCACCAACTTGCCAGCAACAAACTGCATGATGATTTTATGGAGGGTTGTACCCTGGCGCAGAGCCTCGACCCTTGGAGCCATGGCATATCGCTTGATTTGTTCCTCAGCCTCTTGCCATTGTGCTTCGACCTTGGAAAGTTCGCCTTCTTCTGGCTTTGCCTCGTAATCTTTCTTCGACAAGACCTTCAGTTCCAAGATATAACTATGTTTCGTAGCATAATAGGTAAGGTTTGGCAAGAGAAAGAAATCACAATAACCATGGTTCAACTCTAGCTCCGGTGCAGTATAATAGTAATTATTCAAATTCAGATATGCCATGAAGAAACCTTGAAGATTGCGTTCCGACTCGATACCGTCACGAACAGATGAGACCTTGGAATAGGCATCTGCCATAAACTGTAATCCTTCACGCCACTTACCCTCGTACGCCATATCATAATAATAATCGGTAAGTTGATTGGTATCGACGTATGCCTTTTCTTCATACAAGTCCTTCAAATAGCCATAGTATTGCTTACGAACATTGTTGTTTGGAATACCCAATATCATCTTATCGCCACGAGTTCCCTTGATGGTCAACATACCATAATAAAACAGCAGACTCGTAAATATCTGAGGATCGGTCAAACTATATGCAGAGAAGGTTTCTGTCAAAGGAGCCACAATCTGCCCCGTCTCGGCTATCGTGCGGATGACACCTTTGCGGTCGCCATCCAACTTATCCAACTGAAGAAGTTTCTTCATCTTGTTGTAGTCAGTCTTTGTGTTTGGGTCTATCATCTGCTTTGGAGCCTCGCCTCTATCCATGTAGTTTCGAAGATAGTAGATTACCATATCACAATTGAACACCTTACTCTGAGTACGCAGAGCATCCTCTGAAAAACAATAGTTATCATACCAAGGCTTCATCTCATCTATCATAGCCTCGATATCACTTGTTGCAGGAATGCCACCCACTTCCTTGTAATATGCAAACATCTTTCGTACCTCCTCCAAGGAGAAGCCCAGCATCTGGTTGAACTCTGGCTTTGTGGAGATATGCCAGCCAATATTGAAGCCGCTCGTCACATCGTCCAAGGTAACAGGACTGACACCTGTGATGAAAATACGCTCAAACATGCCCTTGAACTTCTTGAATACGTCACGGTAGAAACCGTCGGCATGGGTGATTGCCCAATATACCTTCTCGCCCTGTTCATTGAGCACGGTATTGGTGAAATTGTCATATTCATCGATGATCAGAGAGAGAGGAATGCTCTTGGCTGCAGTCTCATCTTGAAGCAAAGCCAGTTTCTCCGTACCAGAATCAGACTTAAAGAACCTCTCCTTAAAATCTTCTAGATAAAACTCTTGATAAACTCGCATGAAGCCGTCTAATTTGACACGCAGATACATATTGAAGTTTTCCTCCAACTTATCGATACTACCACCTACATACGAGAAATCAAGGTGAAGAATCTGATACTTTCCCTGCAAAGGAGTAGGATGCTTGCCAACCCATAAATCACCGAAAAGAGTTTGGAATTTCTCTTTCTTGCTACAGTCATAGTAAGCATGGAGCATACTCAGGAATATGCTCTTACCAAACCGACGTGGACGAATGAAGAAGATGTTGCTAGGTTGGTTTTCCAACAAAGGCAAATACATCGTCTTATCCACATAATATTGATTTTGCTCTATAACAGCCTCAAAGTCATTGATGCCGTAAGGCAAACGTTTCATATTCTGATTCATGATTGCTCCTTTTAATATTTTACCTTTGCAAAAATAAGAAATTTATCTGAATATGCCAAAGAATCTGTCTGTCTTTTCTTTGTATTGCTAAAAATTATTGGTATTTTTGCTATATGAACCCTATATAACCTCCTAATAGTTGAATTGATTTGATGGCTATGGTGATTTTTTCCGAGACTCATTTGTTATAACACAAAAAAGCACGGAATATTAAACTCCGTGCTCTTTTTTGCTTTTATATTTAATCTTGTCAAAACCTTCACCATATACACCGATAACGGCACTCTGACTGACAAAGGCATGGGGATCAATCTCGCTGATAAGACGGAAGATAGCAGGAGCCTGACGCTGCTTGGCTAACACGAAAAGCATCTTCACATCCTGACCGGAATAAAAACCGCTGGCATTCACCACCGTTACTCCCCTATCAGCATCTACATTGATGCGCTTGCCTATCTCCTCATACTTCTGTGAAATGATAAAGAACTGTACGCTTCGTCTTCTGCTGTTTACCACCTGGTCGATGCAGAATGCCTGAACGCAAAGAACTACATAACCATATAACACCTTCTCCCAATCGTGTACCACCAGATAGCTGGAACTGATGATGAAGATGTCGCATATCATAATCACTCTACCAAGAGAAATGTCGCGATACTTGTTGACGATGGCTGCGATGATATCCGTACCACCCGTACTTCCACCAACCGAGAAACCGAGTCCGATTCCGCAGCCACAGAAAACGGCACCCAGGAAAGCAGCCCATAAAGGTTGGTTTTCCAAAAGATGAAAATCACCTAAACGGCTGGAGAAGAAAGAGGTCAGGAGGGTTACCACTATAACGGCATAAACAGTCTTGACACAGAACTTTGCTCCCAAAATCTTGAACGCACATATTAATAAGGTGGCGTTGACGATAAAATACGGAATTTGCACGGGGCAACCGGTTGCCCAATAGATAATACTGGAGATACCAGGAAGTCCGCTTGCTGTTACATTGGTTGGCAAGAGGAACACGTTCCATCCAATAGCGTAGGATATCATACCTATCGCAATCAAAACATAGTCTTGTACAGACTTCCACAAGGGTCGAGGAGGAGTCATAATTAATTTATAATTTACAATTTATATTTTTTTTAAAGCTTTTGCCCTTACAGGGCGTTTTTAAATGCAATTATATTTACCCAGGGTGTTGCCCTGGGCTAGGAGCAGCTGCCCTTTCAGGGCGCATGGGGAAAATGCAATCACCAAGAGATGGGATACATTATTCACTAGCGATGTTTTACCAGAATTTCTTCTGCTGCTCTGACCACTCAAATCCTTGGGTAGCCATTTTGGCTTCTAATGCCGCACGGTTCACATTGAAGTGATTACAAATCTCATCGAGTGTTTCAAACTCGTGGTCACGAAGCAGGAAGTTGATGGCGCTTACGAGCATCGGAACATCATTCATTGGTAACTTATCCATCCTTTTTATATTGATTAATTAATATTTATTATTGATTACTTGAGGCACCATGCCTCTTTCGGGGTGCAAAATTACTGCAAAATTCAGACAATACCAAAAAAAATCCCAGCAATCTTTTACCGATTGCTGGGATTTTTATAAATTATTGATGATTTACGCATTCACTGCAACTGAAATCCAGTCGAAGACGAATGAGCAAATACCGAATGCTACGATACCTACGGTGCAGATTGCAAGCGCCAACTTGGTTGAGCATGCGCTCTGGAAAGTAGGAAGCGGATTATCGCTGTGCTTGATGAACATAGCCTTCACGATGAGCAGGTAGTAGTACAAGCTGATAACTGTGTTTACCAACGCGATGAATACTACGCCGTATGCCCAGGCTCCCAATGTGGTGTGGATGTCGTGTGTACCAACTGCTGCCATGAACACGAAGAATTTCGAGAACATACCAGCGAATGGAGGAATACCACCCAATGAGAACAATGCCAAGGTCATCAGGAATGCCAGACGTGGATTGGTCTTGTACAAACCATTGTAGCTGTCCATCTGAACTGTACCGTTGTTGTG
>OIYQ01000516.1_pt1 | contig 15700 bp, 7 predicted proteins | sample 1588311 | NCBI WGS metagenome assembly OIYQ01 (sample SAMN03283244) | human gut metagenome | biome: human-associated habitat; material: feces | host: Homo sapiens | place: Peru | collected 2012
GGTGTAAGCTGCTCTGCCGACCGCAACATCAAGGCTAAGATCAACAAGGACGGTATCTGGTTGGAGAAGATGGACGACAACCCAACAGAGTTGATTCCAGAGGAGTTGCGTAAGCCAGGCGAGGGCGCCAAGGGCATTGAGATTGACCTCGACAAGGGTATCGACGCCGTTCGCGCCGAGTTGACCAAGTATCCTGTCAGCACACGTGTCAGCTTGAAGGGTACTATCATCGTGGCTCGCGACATCGCTCACGCCAAGCTCAAGGCTCGCTTGGATGCAGGCGAGGAGATGCCTCAGTACTTCAAGGATCATCCAATCCTCTATGCAGGACCAGCCAAGACACCGGAGGGCTATCCTTGTGGTTCAATGGGCCCGACCACGGCCAACCGTATGGATCCATACGTGGACGAGTTCCAGGATCACGGCGCAAGCTTGGTAATGATTGCCAAGGGTAACCGCACGCAGGTTGTCACCGACGCTTGTAAGAAGCACGGAGGTTTCTATCTCGGCACTATCGGTGGTGTGGCTGCCGTTCTCTCTCAGAGCTGCATCAAGAGCATCGAGTGCGTAGAGTATCCAGAGCTCGGCATGGAGGCAATCTGGAAGATAACCGTGGAGGACTTCCCTGCCTTTATCCTCGTGGATGACAAGGGCAACGACTTCTTCAAGCAGTTGAAGCCTTGGAAGTGCACTTGCTAAACATTCCGACAACTTAATAGGCGTGGGGCGGCCATGATGGTCGCCCCATCTTTTTATAACATGCTATATTATGGAGCAGGGCTTACAATGGACTCCCGACAAGTCGCAACAAGAGATTCTTGACATCATGAGTGGGCAACACCTCGTGCTCGCGCCTCCAGGGTGCGGCAAGACGCAGATCCTTGCCGAACGCATACGGCAGGCTCTCGCCAATGGGGTGAAGGCCGACGACATGTTGTGCTTGACGTTTACCAATCGTGCGGCGCGTGGCATGCGCGAGCGCGTGGACCTTAGGGTTGGGAAAGACAAGGCAGAGGATGTTTTCGTGGGAAATGTCCACAGGTTTTGTTCCCGCTTTCTTTTCGCCAACAACATAGTGCCGGCAGAGACCGCCATCATAGACGATGATACCGTGGACAGCATCCTCGCGCAATACCTTAACGAAGATGAGGATGCGGTAAGGTCTGACTTCGGCAAGAGAAGGACGCATGCGCTGATAATGTTCTTCTCGCATTTCATGTACGATATCATCAATGGCGTGCCACGCGAGTTGCGCACGCACCCGGAATGTGTAACGAAAGAGGATGTGGCTTCCATGAAAGCATTGGCTAAAGCCGTGGGCAAGCCTTTCGACGCCTCGCTCATGATAGACCTTTACGATCATGCCGACTTCTATCTTGATCTCGTGTGCCAGCCTGTCTTCCCGCAACTTATGCGTTACCAAGCCACACAGTTGCTCACGAAGGCACGTTATGCGCACGCTTATGTGGCTTATAAGCGACAAAACAACTTGCTCGACTTTGAGGACCTGCTGCAACTTACTTATGACGCCCTTAGCAATGGCGACGACTATAAACGCTATGCATGGATTCAAGTGGACGAGGTGCAAGACCTCAACCCGCTGCAACTTGCCATAATATCCCAGTTGCGCGCCGAAAAAGGCTGCTGTGTCTATCTTGGCGATGAGCAGCAAGCCATATTCTCGTTCATGGGCGCTAAGCTCGCCACGCTCAACACCCTCAAGGAGCAGTGCGAGGGCAGGGTTCACCATCTTGGCATCAATCATAGGCAACCGCGAAATATCGTGGAGATGCTCAACGATTACGCCATAGCCAACCTGCGCTCCGACCCGGCTCTCCTTCCAGAGCCAAGCGACGCTGTCGTTGCCGATGACTCCAGCCTCCGTTTGTGCCGTTCGGATACGGTGACGACGGAGATTGACGATGTGGCGGCGTTGGCCCGGAAACTCGCAGAAGAGGACAACTCGAAGACAACGGCAATCGTTGTCAACTCCAATCGTGACGCCGACGCGGTCAGCGACCGCCTCCACAAGGTTGGCGTGCCTCATTTCAAGATTTCCGGCACCGACCTGTTCTCCACGCCAGAGGTGAAACTTCTCGTGGCTCACCTCAGTGTCGTGAACAATGAGCTTAACTCTCTTGCCTGGGCGCAGATATTGCAAGGTATGAAGGTCTGCGAGACGGCTGCCACGGCCCGAAACCTCGTGCATAAACTAAGGACGCTCGCCATCGCGCCAGCAGACTTGCTAAGTGGCGCGACAGATGACCACGACACTTATCTCAAGCGATTCTTGCGAGCCTATGACAGTGGTGACATCGTAGTGTTTGACACGGAGACGACAGGGCTTAACGTCTTTGAGGACGACGTGATACAGATTGCCGCGGAGAGGATAAGGCTGGGCAAGGTCGTGGACAAGTTTTGCGTCTACTTGGAGACCATGCGCCCTATACCATTGATGCTTGGCGACATCGTTAACCCTATCATAGAGGAGCGCAAGCACAACAAACTTTATCCGCCCGCTGAGGGATTCAAGGCGTTTCTCGACTTCGCCAATGGCGCGCCGCTATTGGCGCATAATGCCGCGTTCGACTATCATATAATGTACTCCCGCCTGAAAGACTGCCTCCCCGATGCCGACTGGAAAGCCCTGCATCCTGTTTGCTTCGACTCGCTGAAGCTCATGCGTCTTGTCCGCCCGGAGCTGAAGGCTTTCAAGCTAAAGTCGCTGCTTGCCGAATTGGGTTTGGAAGGAGACAACTCTCACCTTGCCGATGATGACGTAAACGCCACGGTGTCGCTCGTGAACTATTGCCATGAAATGGGACTTGGCATAATCAAGAGGCAGGAAGAGTTCCTCGACAAGCCGACTGTAAAGTCGGTTGCCGACAAGCTTAGGCGCGACTATGGCGACATCTATTTCGCGGCGTGTGACAGGCTTTACGACAGGGTCATGGGCAGTGAGCCGGCTTTGACTGCCGAGATGAACCGCTTTTATCATTTCTTGATAGAGGAGAGGCGGATAAAACCAAACAGTAAAATCAATTACGTGTCGCGGTTTCTCGACAGTGACGTAATAAACCAAGCCGAGGAGCCATCGCTCAAGGAACAACTGGAGAACCACATCATGGAAATCAGCACGTTTAAGGAAGCTGACATCTGCGGCTCTTCATCGCTCGACGAAAAGGTGTTTGTCTCCACTATCCACAAGGCAAAGGGCCTGGAGTTTGACAACGTGATAGTGTTTGATGTCGTGGATGGCAGAATACCCAACTTCTATAACCTTAACGACGCGTCAGCCATGGAGGAAGACGCGAGAAAGCTCTATGTGGCGTTGTCGAGAGTCAGGCAACGGTTGTTCGTGTATTACAGTGGATGGTCGATGTCTATAAGCTATCCGCGACCGCAAACCGTGTCGCGCTTCATGAAATCCGTACAGGGGTTCTTCAAAACGAAAGAATGAACAATTTAGTGTTGTGTCACGACAAAAAAAGCAGGCAGAAATCTCACGATTGCTGCCTGCGTATTGTGAATTACAATTAATTCCTCTTTTGTTTTGAGCTCGATTGAAGGTTTCCGCCTCACGGCGTCAACCAACCATCTTGCATCAAACTGTTACCTGAAAACTAAACTAATCTTTAACCTAAAAACTAAATACCTTTGAATCTAAAAAAACAATCTATCAAAACCTAAAAACTAAAAACCTATATGAAAAATCTACTAACTTGTTCTGTTCTTTACTCTTGAGGTGTTACCCTCTTGATTACGTTTGCAAAGGTACGCATATATTCGATACCCTCCAAATCTTTTTGAAAGAAAATGCTATCGTTTCCTTTGTTTTTGACATAAATCAACATGCTGTGTACGGACACACTTATGCTTTTCACGTTTGTTTGCTTTTGTTTCGTGTCATTTTGCATTTTGAAAGGTAACCAGTCGTGCACCCATCCTGCTTCGTGTTGCCAATGGAGCGCAGCGCAAACATTTCTCAAGTAAGCTATATACAAAAAAACCGTAGGCACTTCACAGTGGCTACGGCAACTAAACATGTATAAAGTTACGAAAAATATTATTCTTTGTGGGTGGTGATGGATTCGAACCACCGAAGGCAAGAGCCAGCAGATTTACAGTCTGCCCCATTTGGCCACTCTGGTAACCACCCGAAGCTTTATTTCTCAAAAGCGATTGCAAAGTTAATGCTTTTGTTTCGATATAACGAATAAACCCCGTGCTTTAACTTTTGTTTAACACTTCTTGCGTTCCACGTCGCTTTATTTGATGTCGCTTATGTTGAATGGCGTCTCTTGGTAGACATAATAGTCTATCCAGTTGCTGTAAAACAGGTTGGCCGCCGAGCGCCATCTCACCTTGTAGCCTCGCTCCGGGTCGTCGTCGCGATAATAATGTTGCGGCAGCGCCACGTCGTCGCGTTTGCCGAGGTCACGGTGATACTCGTTGTCGAGCGTGTTGGGCGCGTATTCCAAGTGGCCGAGTATGTAGAAGTCGCGGCCATGGCGCGAGCTGACGATGCTGACGCCGGCCTCGGGCGACTTGGCTATGATGTTTAGCTCTGGCACCTTCTCTATGTCGGCTTGCCTCACCTCGGTATGGCGTGAGTGTGGCATATAGAACAAGTCGTCGAAACCGCGGAATATGGGCAGTTGCTCGTCAGACGGGTATGTCTTGAATATGCCAAACTTTTTCATCGGCAGTTGATACTTGGGTATGCCGTAGAAATGATACAGTGCGGCCATGGCGCCCCAGCAGAGGTAAAGCGTCGACTGCACGTTGTGGCGTGCCCAGTCCACAATCTGGTTAAACTCTTTCCAATAGTCCACGTTCTCGTAGGGGATGGTCTCAACGGGCGCGCCGGTGACAATCATCCCGTCAAACTTTTGTTTCATCAGCTCTTCCGAGTCGCGGTAGAACATCATCATGTGCTCCACGGGCGTGTTTTTCGACGTGTGGCTCTTGAGCTTCATGAAGTAGATTTCCATTTGCAGTGGCGTGTTAGACAGCAACCTTATGAGGTCGGTCTCCGTTGTCACTTTCATTGGCATGAGATTGAGAATCACGATGCGCAACGGGCGAATCTGCTGCGAGTGGGCGCGCGTCTCGTCCATCACGAAGATGTTCTCTTTTTTCAGGAGGTCGATGGCCGGGAGCTTATCTGGAAGTCTTAAAGGCATTTCTTTTCTTTCTTTTCTTTATTCTAAAGCAAAATTACGAAAATAATGGTAGAAAGGTGAAGAAATGGATGTAAAAAAAAAGAAGAGTTGTTTGGCCGACGCGACTTATCGTCACTGTCCGCAAACAACTCTTCTTGTGTCATCTTATATATAATATAATGTGTAAGCGTCGTTGGTTACCTTCTGCCGAACGATCCGCCACCGCCTCCGAATGAGCCACCAGAGTTGCCCCTGTTGCCAAAGGAACCGCCGCTGCGTCCACCGAACGAGCTTGACGATGACGAGCGCGTTGGAGCCGAGAACGTGCGCGACGGACTGCTCTGCTGCGGCTTGAACGTCTCTCTTGGCGTGTCGTTGCGGCTGCCGAACGATCCGCTGCCGAACGAGTGTTCAGGCGTGCGGTTCACGGTTGAGCGGGTGCTGCTCTCGCGTGGCGTGCCAAACGAGCGGTTGCCGCCGCGCAGCGGGCTGTCGGTGCCGCCTTGCTGTCTCATGTTGCCGAAGGTGCGGTTGCCGAATGAGCGGTTGTCGTTCGGGCGATTGCCGTTAGGCTTGAAGCCGCGTTGCGGTGCCTGTGCCCATGTGCGTTGTCCGTGCTGGTAGACAAACCCGGCGCCGTAGCGTCCGTTGTCCCAGTTGTGTCTCATTCCGCGGTGAGGGCCGCCGTCGCGCGGACCGTTCCAGCGGCGTCCGTAGTACCATGAGCGTCCGCCGTTGTGCATCCATGAGTGGCCGCCACTGTATGTCCACACGAAGTTGGGGCATCCGAAGTAGAAGAAGTCGCGGTGTGGGTATCGGGCGTAGATGCCGAAGTGCCAGTAGCCGCCGTTCCAGTAGAGTGGGCGATAGAAGTAGGAAGCGTCGACGTAGGCGCGATACTGCCAGTCGAGCAGAATGTAGCTCAGGTCGAGGTCCCTCTGCCTCCAGTAGGCACCGTAGAGGTCGTCGGCATTGTCGATACGCATCAGGTAGTCGAGGTTAATCTCATATGCGGCCTCATATTGTTGATCGGTGAGGTTGAGCTCGTATGCCATCTTGTCAGTCAGGAAGAGAGCCTGATTGCGAGCCTGCTCGTAGCTCATGGCTGATATGCTCAGCGTGAATGTGAGCAAGAGCGCGAATGCTGTAAATAACCTTTTCATAGCTATATCGTTTTAGAATTGCCGTTCATGTTGTTTTTCATGTTGCAAAGTTATGATATAGTTTCCATAGTCAGCGTGGCTTTTCCCTATGTCGTGAGGGGGAAACCCCTACAAGGCGTTTCTTTCGGAGTTTTGCCGTTCGGTTTGCGGGTTGTTAGCCCTGTGCCCGTCCGTTATCCGAATGTCGGTGCCGTCACTCTTGCGACACCGGTTCCTCACTCGTGGTTTCTGGCTTGCGGTCGCTGAAGGTCAGTTCGTCCTTGTCGTCCGCCTTGTCCACGACGATGGTGTCGCCCTCGCTTGTCTCCTCCGAGAGTATCATCTCGGCTATTCCGTCCTCGATGTAGGTCTGTATGGCGCGTTTCAGTGGTCTTGCGCCAAACTGTATGTCGTAGCCCTTTGTCGCCACAAACTCCTTGGCCTTGTCGGTGAGCGAGATGGTAAGTCCCAGTTCTGCCACGCGCTTGTGCAGTCCGGCGAGCTCAATGTCTATTATCCGCTTTATGGCGTCGAGGTCGAGCTGGTCGAAGGTGATTATCTCGTCGAGACGGTTCAGGAACTCAGGCGAGAACTGCTTGGCGAGGCTCTTCTGTATTATGGAGCGCGCGTATTGCTTGTCCTTGCTGTCCATGTTGGCGGCGTTGGTTATGCCCCCTGCGTTGAATCCCACGCCCCGGCTAAACTCCTTCAGCTGGCGCGTGCCGGCGTTGGAAGTCATTATTATCACCGTGTTGCGGAAGTCTACGAGTCGTCCGTTGCCGTCTGTCAGCCTGCCCTCGTCGAGCACCTGCAGCAAGAGGTTGAACACGTTGCCGTGGGCCTTCTCTATCTCGTCGAGCAGCACGATGGAGTAGGGGTGACGCCTCACCTGCTCGGTGAGCTGTCCGCCCTCGTCGTAGCCCACGTATCCTGGAGGCGCGCCCACGAGTCGCGACACGTTGAAGCTCTCGGTAAACTCGCTCATGTCCACGCGTATCAGCGCGTCTTTCGAGCCGAACATCTTCTCGGCGAGCCGCTTGGCGAGGTAAGTCTTGCCCACGCCCGTCGGGCCTAAGAACATGAACGCGCCTATCGGGTGGTTGGGGTCTTTCAGGCCCACGCGGTTGCGCTGTATGGCTTTCACCATCTTCTCTATGGCACCGTCTTGCCCTATCACTACCTTCTTCAGCTCCGCGCCCATGTTGCGCAGCCTCTTGCCTTCAGCCTCGGCCATGCGTTGCACGGGTATGCCCGTCATCATCGACACCACAGAGGCCACCTCGCTCTCCGTCACCGTTTGGCGGGTCTGCGCCTCGTCTTTCTGCCACTCTTGTTGCATGCGGCGCAGGTCTTGCTCCAGTTCGGTTTGCTTGTCGCGATAGCTGGCGGCGAGCTCAAAGTTCTGCGCGCCCACGGCTTCTTGCTTTTTCTGCTTCACGGCCTCTATCTCGTTCTCCTTGTCGGTAATCTCCTGTGGCACCTTGGCGTTTCTCAGGTGTACGCGCGAGCCCACCTCGTCGATTATGTCTATTGCCTTGTCGGGCATGAAGCGGTCGGTGATATACCTGTCGGCGAGCCTGACGGCCTCTTTCAGCGCGTCGTCGGTGTAGCTCACGTGGTGGTGCTCCTCGTAGCGCTCCTTGATGTTTGCGAGAATCTGCAAGGTCTCGTCCTTCGTCGTGGGCTCCACCATCACCTTCTGGAACCTGCGCTCCAGCGCGCCGTCTTTCTCTATCGACTTGCGGTATTCGTCCACCGTCGTGGCGCCGATACACTGTATGACGCCGCGCGCCAACGCCGGCTTCATGATGTTGGCCGCGTCCATGCTGCCCGGTGTGGATCCCGCTCCTATGATGGTGTGTATCTCGTCGATGAAGACGATGATGTTGGGGTTGCTTTCCAGTTCCTTGAGCAGGGCGCGAATGCGCTCCTCAAACTGTCCGCGGTATTTCGTGCCGGCCACGATGGCCGTCATGTCGAGGCTCACCACGCGCTTGCTGAAGAGCATGGGCGACGTCTTGTGGCCGGCTATGAGCTGAGCCAGGCCCTCCACTATCGCGCTCTTTCCCACGCCGGGCTCACCTATGAGTATGGGGTTGTTTTTCTTCCTGCGCCCCAAGATTTCCACCACGCGCTGTATCTCTTTCTCCCTTCCCACCACGGGGTCGAGCTTGCCTTCCGCCGCCGCCTTGGTGAGGTCTACCGAGAAGTTGTCTATCACGGGGGTCTTGCCGTTGCCTTGCGGTTGCGTTGCCGTGGCTTGCTGCCTTGTGTTGTCGTTGCCTTGCTTTGCCGATGGGTTGTCCTCGTCGGCATCGTCCATGTCCTCGTCGGGCAGGCCGATGCCGTCTTTCGTAGCGGGCTTGCTTAGCAGTCTGAGGGCCGTCTCATAGTCGAGGTCGTTCTTTTCGAGCACTTCCTTGGCCGCGTTGTCGGCATGGTCGTGCAGCATGGCGAGCAACAGGTGTTGCACGTCTACCAATTGCGTATGTTGCAGGCGGGCCTCGAGCACGGCAAGCCTCAAGATGTTGCTTGCCTGGTTGTTGAGCGCGAGTTCGCTGGTGTCCACGGGCTCGGCTATCTCGTCTTCGCGCACCTTTTCCTCAAGCTCCTCCTTAATGGTCTGGCTGTTGATGTTCAGTTGCCTGAACAAGTCGGCCACGGGAGAGGTCTTCTCCCTCAGGATGCCGAGCAAGAGATGCTCTGGCCCCACGTAACTGCTGGCCAGGCGTGTCGCCTCTTCCCTGCTGAAGGCAAGAATCTCTGATACCTTTGGTGAAAACTGACTGGTCATATATGAAGTCTTCTTTTTTTTGATTAATCGATGCAAAATTACACTATTTATTTAATAAGCTGCAAGTATTGTGCCAAAAATCATCGCAACCTTTTATTATGCGCAAAAAACACGCTTTTTCCGGATTTTGATTACCGTAGTGCTTTGCAGGGCCCGCCCCTGCAAAGCAGATGAAACAGCGTACCACCCGTCCGCGTCATGCAAAGCGTCAGCAAGATAAAATGTAAAATATTATTGCCAAAATTTAACACTTGGAAACGGGTGCTTTTAGAGCGGGAAAACGGGTCCCGGCAGCACCGTCGGCGGCTTTTTGACCACATTTTTTTGCGATAGTAGCCAAATGGCGTCGCCGTTACGGTGTAATCGCGATGCCATTTCACTGTAACGGCGACGCGATTTCACCGTAACGGCATCGCGATTGCACTGTAACGGCGACGCTAAATCAGCTAAAAAGCAACGCCTAAAAACTGAAAAATGCGCAATGCGTTGATAGTCAACAACTTATCAAAATGGCCCATAATCGCGAAATTTCGAGCCAAGCGACTGCTTGGTCGAAAAAAAACGATTCTCAGACGACCATTTGTAAAATATTATCATAATGCAGGGGCCGGCACAAGACCGGGCCGCCGCTATCTCGCCGTGGTCACGAGCCTTGACGGCAGGCTCTCGGCGTTGCAGCCTTTCCTCACGGCCGTAACGAAATACGTTGCGACGGACTTTGCCGTGGCGTGGGTGTCGTAGACCACGGCCTCCAGCTCCGCCTTCTCGCCGTCGGCCCTGTACACGGCATAATAGCAGCCGTCCACCGCGGCCCAGCTCAGTTCCCTTCCCGAAGCCGTGAGCCGTCCTGGCGCCTCCGGCTTTATTTCGTCGCCCTGTCCGAGATACGGCGCCAGGGTGAGACGCGGGAAACGCGATGCTATCACGCCGTTGATGTTCACGGGGTTGTTCATCAGCCAATAGGCACTGTAGAGGGCTGCGCCCGACACCTTGCCGTCGGCGCGTGCCGCGTCTATCTGCCGTGCCAAGTCGTCTGCCGTGCGGTAGACGTTGCTCTTCGCCTTCTCGCCAAACCGGTAGAGCGCGTAGCCGATGAGCAGCTTCGTCTTCGACGTGGCGTTCTCGGAGAACCACTTCAGGCGAGGCAGGAACCATCGCTCCGTGCTCCAGTAGAGCTGCGGTATGATGACGTCGCACCATCCCCGCGCCGACCACAGGGCTATGTCGGCATACATGGTGTTGTAGTTGTTCTCATAGTTGCCTTGCGGCGATATTGAGAACACGGCGCTTGGCCTGATGGCCTTTATGGTGTCGTGGGTGGCCACGATGAGCGAGTCGACCATGGCGCGTCGAAAGTCGGCTATCGAGGCGAAGCCCTTGCCGTAGCGTTTGTATTCGGCCTCGTCTCTCATCTTCTCGCCCTTTTGCAAGGCGGGGTAGAAATAGTCGTCGAGGTGTATGCCGTCCACGTCGTAGCGTCGCAGCAGGTCGGCCACGATGGAGCTGACCCTTTGCCGGGTCTCGGGCATGGCGGGGTTGTAGACCCTCACCATGCGGTAGTCTTTCACGAGGTGTCGCGGTATTCTCGCGTCCAGCTTGCCGAACTTGTCGCCCCGCCGCTGCTTCTGGTCCACGCGGTATGGGTTTATCCACGCGTGAAACGACATGCCGCGGCGGTGGGTCTCGTCGATGACCCATCTCAGCACGTCGTAGTCAGGGGCCTTGCCCCGATACCCCGTCACGTATTGGCTCCACGGCTCATAGGGCGAGTCGTAGAACGCGTCGGCCTTGGGGCGCACCTGGAAAAACACCGTGTTGACGTTGAGCCGTTGCAGCGTGTCGAGCATCTGCGTGTACCAGGCCTTCTGCGAAGCCTCGGTGAAGCGGCGGCGAGGCCAGTCGATGCCGCCTATCGTGGCCACCCACACGGCGCGCGCCTCCTTGCCGGGCATGACGAAGCGGGGCGGCTTGGCGGTGGAGTCCTGCGAGAGGGCGGTGTCGTGCTTGTTGTTCTTCTTGTTGCTTATGTTGTTCTTGGCAGTGCCGCACGAGGCCATCAAGATGATTGCCGTGGCGAGCGTCAGACCAAGGATGACGCGGTCTTTTCTCATTATTATATATATGAACCCGTTGGGAATTGAATTCTGTTGACGAATTACAAATTTCGTCATAATACTTGACATACGCAAGCAATTCCCTGAAAATTTTGCGGATTTATTCCTCTGCCATGCTCCTGCGGTATTCGGCTGGCGTCATGCCAAACTTCTTGGAGAAGAGCCTGTGGAACGTCTGGCGGATGGGCACGCCACACTCGGTGCCGATGGCCTCGATGGTATAGTTGGGTTTCTCCTTCAGCAGCCTTGCGGCATATTCCATGCGCAAGTCGTTGATGTAGTTGTTGAACGATAGCTTGCAATAGGCCGAGAAAAGGGCGTTGAAGTTGGCCACGCTCGTGCCCATCTCGTTTGCCACGTCAGCGCGTTCCAGTCTTGGCCTCACGAACAGCCGGCGGGCTGTCACCATTTTCTCCATTCTCAGAAACTCCTCATGATCCGGCAAGTCATCATTGTCCGCGTCATCTTCAGGTGTCTCTACTTCCTTGGCCTTCCTTCTCTCGTGGAGATGATCCATGACCTGCCTCTTGTATGTCAACAGTTCTCTCACGAGATTGGAGGTGGCTTGGTTCTTGGCCTTCAGCTTCCTGTTGGCGCGAAGCTCCATCGTTATGAGGATTACGCATACCGCGAGCAGCGTCACTATAATGATGTTGGTGGTGCCGCTGGCTCTCAATATCTTGTCTTGTCGGTTGATATACTTCTTCAGCACGTCCTTGCCCAATTGCTCCGACATCCACGTGGCGTTGTCTCTCTTTACCCGCTTGTTGAGCGAGTCTGCGAGGACGTAGGCTTTCATCCCGGTCTCAATGGCCTCCTTGTAGCGTCCGAGGGCTTGCAGCGTGCGAGCCTTGTTCATCAGCACCACGTGCGTGTAGTTGTAGTCCACGGTGTCCTTGCCGCTCCTTCGCCACACGGCTTCCATCTCGTTCTCTTTCTTCAGAGCCTCGGCATATTGCTTCCTCAGCATGAGGTAAGGCACCACGAAAGTGGCGCCCTCCGGCGTTGAGGCGGCACGTGTGCCAATGAGCTTGCCGTACATGTCGTTGCCCTTGTCGTGGTCGCCACTCTCCTCGTAGCCTATGGCGTAGATGGAATAGAACGTGGCGTTGGCTATGTCGTTCACGCCGCTTATGCTCTCCGGCAGGGCGTTGAGCTTCCTTAGTGCCGTCTCATAGCCGGGGCGCGTCTCGAGCATCTCCGCGTATTGCTTCGTCTCGAGCAGGGTATTGGCTTTCAGGGCGTAGGCTGTCACGAGGTCGTAGTAGTTTTTCCATTCCTGCGTATTCTTGTTCTCACCGTTAAGGATGGCTATTGCCCTGTTGTAGCTGTTGACGGCATGGCTCGGGTCGCCGGTCTCGTAGTTGCATTGTCCGAGCACGGTCATGAGCTTCGCCACGAGTTTGCGGTCGTCGTGCTTGTATGCCTCGGCTATGCCCCTCTCCGTCACATTCAGGCAGTTGGCGTAGTCGCCATGATTATAGTACACCAACGCCGCTATGTGGAGCGTTTCCAGCAAGCGGTCGGGATGCTTGTTTATGTTAGGGTCGCGGAGGGCCGCCTCGGTGTAGGCGCGGGCTTTATTGTAGTTGAGCATGGAGTTGTAGTACACTATGCCGCGAAGCACGTTGATGTCCAACTCCGGCATCGTCTTCCTTTCCTCGGCGGTGCGCAACAGTTGCAGGGCTTGCTTGGGTTGTGTCACGCTTATCTTCTTCACATATTCGTAAGTGTACCTGTCGTCGGGCTGCTGACCCTTTCGTGGATCTTGCCCGTCGTTTGAGCAGGCGGTCACGATGGCCAACATTGCCATGAGTGCTATATGGGTGAGTAACTTCATAAATGGTTATCTTTATACAAAGATACGAAAAAAAAGTATCACGAGAACGTTGATTTTGCAAAATGATGTTAAATCCCCGTTTTTACGTCTTTTTACGTTGAATTTCTTGTTGTAACGTTTTGAATTGTTACAATGTACCTGGCGTTGTTGATACACCAATGGCGTTTGCGTGACTTTTCTCTCTTGCTTTTTTTCTTAACTTTGCGGAAAACTATTTAATGAACCTGTTACGATATGGAAAAGCTATCAAGATTATTATCCAGTGGACTTAGCGCGGCGAGAAGCCTTGCCGTGGCAGTCCTTTTTGTTGTTGCCGCGGCGGTTTCCGCCCAAACGGTGAGCATCAGCCCCAAGACGGGTAATGTCATTTCGGCGGTGAGTTATGACAATGAAAACCATGTTCAAAATTATGGTGGCGTGTGGGTTCACGACCAGTTGCCTCTCACGCTTCTCACTTCAGATAAGGATGCGTTGACCGATGATGGGCTCGTGAAGGAGCATGCCAACAACGTGGGAGTGGAAAAGGGCAAGCTTGGATTGATATCCGGACATGACAACATCAAAAACCACATGACGTTGTCGTTGCCGAAGGGCTACCGTTTCACGAGCTACAAGATTGTACTCAACTATGAGACATGGCACGAGAATAACAACGCTGTAGCCACAACGTTTCGTGAGACCAAGAGCGATTTCGCTACCAATTATGCGTCGGTCTATGTGGAAAAGGATGCGAAGAAGGTCACGTTGACTCGCACATCTCTGAGTGGCGATGACATGGGCAATATCCTGTATTTTCTTCAAGACCACATAAATGGACATTCTACAGTTTCCGTAGAGTCGTTCACCATCACCTTCGAGTGCACCGACAAGTTCGGCGAGATACTTCGCCCTGACATTTCGAGGCCCCACTCTCCTGTGGCCTGCATCGCCCTGCCGTTCAAGACGGAGCGTGTCGACCTGGGCACCATCACCCGGCAGAGTGTGAATGGCTACACGTCTTATAAGTACAATTATAATAATGTGAAGGATCTGCAGGCCGACTTCCTCTTCTATGACGAGTCGGGCATCGTTGGCGGCACGGCAAAGTCGGGCACCGAGGGCAACCGCTCCATCCAGGCTCTCGTGAACACGGACGAGCGCACCTTCCTTGGCTTGAAGAACGGCACCTACTGGCTCGAGGTGCCGACCGACGCCCTCGCGCAAGATGGCACGACGCGCATTCCCGTGGGCTACCGCATCGTGGGTGCGCGCGTGGTCTATTCCAACAACTTGGACCCCGACATCAATCCTGGTGACGACATCTACATAACCAATGGAAAAGGACTATACATGAATGCCAACCTGAAGTTCACCTCGACCAAGGTGGCGTGGAAGTATGGCACTGACAAGAAGGTTTCTACGACAAGTGAAAACAAGACGGTGTATCTAAGGCACTATAGTTCATGGTGGTCAGTCTCCTTGTCGACGACCACCAAAGCCAGTCAGGCCACTGCCTACGAGACCGACGGCTTGAACCTCTATTGTGGCTCAAACAGCAGGAGCTACGTCATATCTTGTGATGACGATGGCAACGCCACCTACAATGTCGCCAACTCCTATGCCGTTGTGGCGAAAGTCAACCACGGCGTGTCCGACAAGTCTTTCACCATCAAGCTCTACGAGCAGACGGGCAAAGCCGTGGCTCATGAGGCCACGGTCAACGCCGGCCATCCTTCGGGCGACCTCGTGCTCGAACGTATCAACAACGACGCCATCAAGCTCCAGGTAGAGGGCCTCGAGGGGGACAATCTGGCTTATGTCTGCCTGGAGGTGCAACTTGAGGCGCTCAATCCCTATATCGACAAGATGGACATAGTTTGCACGCAAGGGGATGGCGAGAAACAAATCAAGAACCATTACCTCGCCGACGACTTCACCATCGGCACCAATGGCAAGGTCGACTTCTCCGTGCCCATCAATTTCGGCACCGAGAACCTCCGCTTCTCCTTCGAGGGCTTGCACAGCAAGAATGCCGATGAGACTTATGGTCCTTTGGGCACCCAGGGCGAGTATTCGCGCTACCATTTCGTGAAGTCGGCTTATTATATGCTTATCGGCGAGAACCTTCAAGGTCATCGCGAGGAGGCTGCCGATCACCCTTATGCTGACAAGTTGGTCGTCAGCGTGGCGGGCGACAAGGCGTTTACCTGCAACAACTCCGACAACTTCAAGGCTGGCATGTCGGGCAACGGCACCTTCGTGTATGAGGAGAACCGCTATTCCAACGAAAAGTATACGGCGCAAGGAGGCCATTGGCGGGAAATAACGGTCAACAGTGGTAAAGACTACGTGGATCACTATCTCATCGTCTGCGACGAGACGCGCTACAACATCGCGCCGACCACCACGCCGCGTCACGCCTATTATGCTTATTATTCCACCAGCATGAGGCTAAACCGTGAGGACTACAAGCCGGAGATCACTTACACGCGCCTATACGACAATGCCATGCTTGAAAATAGGTTCGACAACAACTTCTACGCTGGCGTGAAGGTCACGCTGAAAGACAAGAGTGGCAACGCCATGCCTGAGGGCACCGGTTACATATCTTGTGGCGAAGACACCGGTGAGGATAGAACCCAGAATACCACCCATACCATGAACAC
>OIYQ01000519.1_pt1 | contig 15677 bp, 10 predicted proteins | sample 1588311 | NCBI WGS metagenome assembly OIYQ01 (sample SAMN03283244) | human gut metagenome | biome: human-associated habitat; material: feces | host: Homo sapiens | place: Peru | collected 2012
TCAAACCCGAGAGAGACTCTTGAAGCTCAAACAGCTCGTGACTGTGGTATTGGGAGTAGTATTTCATGTCGATTCTTATTGATTTTAACACCCAAAGGTAATCATTTCCTGTGAACTACGGAAATATATTGAAAGATAATTTATTGAAATTCAATTAATTGCATTTAATTAGTAGACCCTGCGTACAGAAGTGAAGTTGTGGGCTTCGACAGGCGAATAGCCCCAACGACACCCCACACTTGTTATTGTTTCTTGAGCTTTGTTCGCTTTGTAGAATTTGAACCTGAACTACACGTTCCTGCCAAAATCTAACACTTGGGAACAGGGACAAATAGAGCGGAAAAAGGGTAGCCTTCTGCCATTTGGCAATGCCGTCGGCCGGTTTTTGGCCAAAAATTTTTGCCGTTACGGTATAACGGCGACGCTAAATCAGCGCATCGGCAACGCCTAAAAAACGCAAAATCCATAATGCTTAATAATCAACTGTTTATCAAAACGCCTCATAATCGAGTTATTTCCAGCCAAGAGACGACTCGGTTGAAAAAAAACGATTCTCAGACGACCTTTTGTAAAATGTTTTGATATGCTTCGTGTGCTTTGCAGGGGCCGCACCCTGCAAAGCGTTAGGGCGTCGCTCTAAATTCCGGACGAGCCATAATGAAAGGGCGATTCTCAAAATGGGAATCGCCCTTGCTTATAGTTTGGTAGGTCGGGGAGGGGAGGTTACTCCTCGTCCTTTTGCTCAGCCTCGTGAGCCGCAATGAGCTTGCCTTGGATGTCGTTTGGCACAAGCTCGTAGCTTGCGAACTTGGCGTTGAACGATGCCCTGCCGCCCGTGAGCGAGCTGAGGGCTACACTGTAGTTGGCCAGCTCCTTCAATGGAATCTTCGCAGTGAGCTTCTGGTAACCAGCCTCAGCGTCCATGCCCATGATGATGGCGCGCCTGCCCTGCAAGTCGCTCATCACGTCGCCCATGAAATCGGAAGGCACATAGACCTCAAGGTCGTAGATGGGTTCGAGAATCTTCGGACCAGCCGTCTTGAACGCCTCGGAGAAGGCGTGGCGCGCTGCCAAGGTGAACGAGAGCTCGTTGGAGTCGACCGGGTGCATCTTACCGTCGTAGACCACCACACGCACGTCGCGAGCATAACTGCCGGTCAATGGGCCACGCTCCATGCAGTCCATCACGCCCTTTAGGATGGCGGGCATGAACCTTAGGTCGATGGCACCGCCAACGACGGAGTTGATAAACTGCAACTTGCCGCCCCAAGGCAGGTCTTTCTCCTCCTTCGACTTGATATTCATCTTGAACTCCTGTCCGCCGAACTTATAGCTCACGGGGTCGGGCATGCCTTCAGCGTAAGGCTCCACGATGAGAGCCACCTCGCCAAACTGTCCGGCGCCACCGCTCTGCTTTTTGTGGCGGTAGCTTGCCTGTGCCTTCTTGGTGATTGTCTCGCGATATGGCACGTGCGGCTCCTCGTATTCCACTTGCAGCTTCTCGTTGTTCTCCATGCGCCATTTCAGCACGCGCAGGTGGAACTCGCCTTGTCCGTGCACGATGGTCTGGCGCAGCTCCTTGCTCTGCTCCACGACCCACGTGGGATCCTCTTGCCTCATCTTCAGCAAAGCCGCCATCATCTTCTCCATTTCCTGTGGGTTCTTGGCCTTGATAGCGCGAGAGTATTTCGGGCGTGGGAACTTCACGAAGTCGAACTTCACGTTGTCGAAGTCCTTGCCGTCGAGGGTGTTGCCGGTCTTTACGTCTTTCAGCTTCACGGTGCAACCTATGTCGCCCGCCTCCAACTCGTCAACAGGTATGCGGTTGCTTCCCGCGCAAGCGTAGATTTGTCCGATACGCTCCTTTGAGCCTCGGTCGGCGTTGGTCAGGTCGTCGCCGGCTTTCACCTTGCCGCTCATCACCTTGAAATAGCTCACCTCGCCAATGTGCGGCTCCATGCTCGTCTTGAAGAAGTAGAGGCTCTCTGGGCCGTTGGTGTCGGCTGGCACCTCGTCGCCACGCGTGTCGCGATAAGCAGGCATGTCGCTGACGAATGGCACCACGTTGCCAAGGAACTCCATCAGGCGCTGCACGCCCATGTCCTTGTGGGCGTCGACACAGAAGATTGGGAACATGTCGCGGTTTATCAAGCCCTTGCGTATGCCCAAGCGCAGCTCGTCTTCGGTGAGTGAGTTCTCGTCCTCGAAGAACTTCTCCATCAGCGTGTCGTCGTTCTCGGCAGCGGCCTCCACCAACGCGCGGTGCAGCTCGCCTGCCTTCTCCATCTCCTCAGCGGGTATGTCCTCACGCTTTGGCTCGCCGCCATCGGGACCCCACGACAGCTTCTTCATGATGAGCACGTCGATGAGGCTGTGGAAGTTTGGACCCGTCTCGAGCGGATATTGTATCTGCACGCATTTGTTGCCGTAGATTTCCTGCATCTGCAGTATGAGATTGTCGAAGTCGCACTTTTCAGAGTCCAACTGGTTGATGAGGAAGATGACAGGCTTCTTCAGCTTTTCGGTGTAGCGGAAGTTGTTTTGCGTGCCCACCTCCGGGCCGTACTGGCCATTGATGAGGATCACGGCCTGGTCGGTGACGTTGAGAGCCGTGATGGCGCCTCCCACGAAGTCGTCGGATCCAGGACAGTCGATTATATTGAGTTTCTTGTTGTTCCATTCAGCATGGAAAACAGTGGGGAACACGGAATATCCAAGGTTGAGCTCCACAGGCATGAAGTCGGAGACGGTGTTCTTCGACTCTATGGTTCCACGACGCTTTATGACTCCAGCCTCATACAACATGCTTTCGGCAAGCGTGGTCTTGCCGCTACCTTTGGCGCCAATGAGCGCGATGTTCTTAATTTCGTTGGTTTGATAAACTCGCATATCAAAAGTGTTTTAAAGTTAGTCTTGGTTTCTTCTTACGGTTTATTTCTTAAACCCTTGCTAAAGTTAGGAAAAAAACCGACAAGTTCAAAGAAAAAACGCTGAAATGTGCAATATTTTAAAAGAAATTAGTAATTTCGTGTTTAAATAGAGAAAATTATACATAGTTTGAACGATATGCCTTCCTCCGCCGGCCTTTATGTCCACATTCCGTTTTGCGCTTCTCGATGTGTCTATTGTGGTTTCTATTCCACCACGTCGCTGTCGCTTCGCCAGTGTTATGTTGACGCTCTTTGCCGTGAAATGCGGATGTTGACGTTCAAGCCAAAGATTTCAACCATCTATCTCGGAGGCGGCACGCCAAGCCAGTTGACCCACGAAGAGCTTAACCGGCTTTTCACATATATATATAATGTGTATGACGTAGCTCCCGATGCCGAGGTCACCATGGAGTGCAACCCTGACGACATTCACGCGGGCATGTTCAATGGCCTTCCCGTGAACAGGGTGAGCATGGGGGCACAGACCTTCTCCGACGCTCGGTTGCGCTTCTTGCGTCGGCGACACACGGCCAAGGAGGTGGACCGCGCCGTGGACACGCTTCGACATGATGGCATTGGCAACATAAGCATTGACCTGATGTTTGGCTTCCCCGACGAAACGCTTGACGACTGGAAGCGTGACGTGGCTCATGCCATATCGCTCCGCCCAGAGCACGTTTCTGCCTATGGATTGATGTTTGAGGAAGGCACACCGCTTTACCGCATGCTTGAGGAAGGCAAGGTGAAAGAGATTGACGAGGAGTTGAGCCTTAGGATGTACAGTGAGCTTGTCGACACGCTGGGTGCCGCCGGCTATGAGCATTATGAGATAAGCAACTTCGCGAGGTTCGACGGCGAACGGGTGAGCAAGTGGCGCAGCAGGCACAACTCAAGCTATTGGCACGACATTCCGTATATAGGCATAGGTGCCGGCGCTCACTCTTATTACCAGGCGACGCGCCATTGGAACCCGGACAATATAATAATGTATATGGATGCCATCGAACATGGCCGCTTGCCCTATGAGGAGGAAAAGATAGACAGCGACACTCACTACGACGACATCGTGATGACCGCGCTGCGTACACGCGAAGGCATTTGCCTTGACAGGCTCGACAGCAGTCACAGGGCGTTCCTGCTTGCTAACGCGAAGGCTTTTGTGGACAGTGGCTTATTGGCCTTGGAAAACGGGCACCTTCGCCTGACCCGTGAAGGCATAAACGTCAGCAACCGCATAATGAGCGACTTGATGGACGTGTGAGGGCGATAGGACAAGGATGGAATGAGGAAGACATGGATGACATGGAAGGGCATCAAATGAAAAAGCCAAGCGTCATCAACCATTAGATTAAGTATCAATAGCTTTTTATATATGAGCGTCTGGAATCAAATAATTACTTCCAGGCGCTTTTTGTATATACTTTTTTAGAAAATGCTGCAAAGTGATAGCGCGTATTCTTAATATAGTAACACTTAGTTATTATTAGTGCTAATAATCTATCAAATTGTAACAAAGAAAGAATTATTAAAACAAAATGTCATTGAAAAGGCTTAGAAAATATCATAATGTATTAATTTTGCACTCGAAAGTTAGCAAGATGATGCTAATAAGATGGTGAAAGTGTTAATATACTAATAAGAGAGATTGATATGAAAAAGATTGAGGCAATCATCCGCAAGACAAAGTTTGAGGACGTGAAAGAAGCTTTGCTTGCCGCAGACATTGAGTGGTTCTCTTACTACGACGTAAGGGGAGAGGGCAAGATGCGGCAGGCACGCATCTACCGTGGCGTGATGTACGACACCAGCAGCATCGAGCGCGTGTTGATGAACGTGGTGGTGCGCGACAAAAACGTGGAAAAGACCATCAAGGCCATTCAGGAAGCCGCTCGAACAGGCGAGATAGGCGATGGTCGCATCTTCGTGATTCCCGTTGAGGACACGGTTAGGATACGCACGGGCGAGAGAGGCGACATTGCCCTTTACAACGCAGAGCAGGAGAAATAAGGTCAGGGTTCATACAAAATATGTATATGTTGCTTGTAAACATATTTAAAAGGTAAAAGATTATGAGTGTACAGGATTTAGCAATATCAGTAGATACCGTTTGGATGCTGTTGGCGGCAATGTTGGTGTTTTTCATGCAGCCAGGTTTCGCCCTCTGCGAGGCAGGCTTCACGCGCAGCAAGAACACGGCCAACATCTTGTTCAAGAACTTCGTCGATTTCATGATAGGCTCCGTGCTGTTTTGGCTTGTTGGCTTCGGCTTCATGTTCGGCAGCAATGGCCAAGGCTTTATAGGCATGCCCAACTTTGGCGACCTCTCGTTTTACCACAACGCCTCAGGGTTGCCCACCGAAGGTTTCTTGATATTCGAGACCGTGTTTTGCGCCACGAGCGCCACGATAGTGTCTGGCGCGATGGCAGAGCGCACCAAGTTCTCCATGTATTGCGTTTATTCGTTTTTCATCTCCTTGATAATCTACCCTGTTGAAGGCCACTGGACGTGGGGTGGGGGTTGGCTTTGCGACGCCTCCACGACCTCGTTCATGATGCGCACCTTCGGCACCACGTTCCACGACTTCGCCGGTTCAGCCATCGTCCACAGCGTGGGCGGCGTGCTCGCCCTGCTTGGCGCCATCTGCCTCGGCCCACGCCTTGGCAAGTATCGCAACGGCAAGAGCACCGCCATCCCAGGCCATAACCTCATGGCAGCCGCACTTGGCGTGTTCATCCTGTGGTTCGGGTGGTTCGGCTTCAACCCGGGCTCCCAGCTTGCCGCCTCTGGCGAGGTTAACCGTGTGGCCATAAGCCACGTGTTCCTGACTACCAACCTCGCCGCCGTCTGCGGTGGCCTGGGCACCATGTTCACCTCATGGATAAAATATGGCAAGCCATCGTTCTCGCTGACGTTGAACGGCATCCTCGCCGGCCTTGTGGCCATAACCGCCGGCTGCGACCTCATCAGTCCGCTTGGCGCGGCCATCATCGGCCTTATGGCAGGCATAATCCTCGTGTTCTCCATCGAGTTTGTTGACACCAAGCTCCACATCGACGACCCTGTGGGCGCGAGTTCAGTGCATGGCGTGTCTGGAATCTTCGGCACGCTGATGACAGGTATCTTTGCCGTTGACGGTGGCGCCCTGTATGGTGGCGGTTTCGGCTTCTTTGGGGCACAGTGCTTCGGCATCATTGTCATCGACGTTTGGGCGGCAGTCATGGGCTTCGTCCTCTTCAAGGGCATCAACAAGCTCTGCGGACTGCGTGTAGACAAGCGCATCGAGGAGGAAGGCCTCGACATCTACGAGCACGGCGAGAGCTGCTACAACTGATAGGCCATTGTGGGGAACAGGCTTCCCACACACATTATATATAAATACGATTTACCGCCTCCAAAGTTGGGGAGACCGTGATTATCATTTAAGGGGTTGCCGCATGGCAGCCCCTTAAACGTTTGAGTGATGCCAGGCTGAGCAAACGATTGCACAAAAAAATCGAAAAAAAGAAAGGAAAAACTGAACGCGTATGGAAAAATTACCTATCTTTGCGACTGAAACCAAACCAAAACTAAAATTATAAACCTTAAATTTGCCGTTTATGGGTAAAACGTTAATCAGAAGAGCTACCCTCCTTGGATTAGGAGTGGTTTGCACGATGAGTGCTTTTGCACAGTCAGTGGTGCAAGGCACAGTGAAAGACAAATCCGGAGAACCACTTATTGGAGCTACTATCCAAATTAAGGGCCAGCAAGGCGGAACGGTCACCGACCTTGACGGCGTATGGAAACTCTCAGACTTGAAACCCGGCCAGACAATCGTCGTCTCCTACGTGGGCTTTACCAACAAGGAGATAAAGATTGGCCAACAGCGCAAGTTGAACATTGTGCTTGAGCCCGACAAGCAAGACCTTGACGAGGTCGTGGTCTTGGGTTATGCCGTTGGCACGAAGCGCACCGTGTCGGGTGCCGTGGAGCGCATCGGCAAGAAAGACATGAACCAAGGCGTGGTGACGAGCGCTGCCGATGCCTTGAAAGGCAAGGTGAGTGGCGTGGTCATCTCGCAGAGCGGTGGCGACCCAATGGGTACCACCAATATCCGCGTGCGTGGAACCTCTTCGCTCTCAGGCGGTAACGATCCATTGGTCATCATCGACGGCGTTTATGGTGACATGACGATGTTCAACTCCTTGCAGCCAGGCGACATTGAGAGCATGACCATCCTCAAGGACGCTTCCGAGACGGCCCAGTATGGTTCGCGCGGTGCAGCTGGCGTGATCGTGGTGACGACGACAAAAGGCAAAAACGGCACAAGCTCCATTACCTATAATGGCACTTTCGGCGTGAACAAGGTGTTCAAGAACATCGAGATGCTCAGTGCCGACGCTTACCGCGCCACGGCGAAGAGCATGGGACTGACCTTCGACGACCTTGGAGGCAACACCAATTGGCTCGACGAGATAGAACGCTCGACGGGAATCACACAAAACCATAATCTCGCTTTCTCTGGCGGCAACGACAACGGCAATTATCGCGCCTCACTCGGCTTCATACAGAAGCAAGGCGCCATACGCAACTCAGACATGCGAAATTATACCGCCAAGCTCGATGCCCAGCAGTTGGCTTTCAACAAGAAGCTGAAACTTGAGATGGGTGTCATGGGTTCTGAATACGAGGGCAAGCAGCAATATGACATGCAAAAGATATTCTACTCGGCTGCTTCATACAACCCGACATATCCCAACACCAAGAACGCCACCACGGGCAAGTGGGACGAGGACATGCTCGCCAACGAGATTTTCAACCCCCTTGGGCAGCTGGAGATAGACAACCGTTACAGCGTGGGTGTCGTCATGGCACACGGCAAGGCGACATGGACCATCGTTGACGGACTGTTCCTCTCAGCCTTTGGCTCTTACACCAAGGCTAACATCGACCTTAAGCGATACATCCCCAACGACATACGCCAGGGTGAGCTCAACGGAAACGGATGGGCTTACATCAACAGCATACAGCGCAATGACCTCATGGGCAACGTGCAGCTCACCTTCACCAAGGACTTCGGCAAGCACCACATCGACGCCCTCGCCGTGATGGAGGGCCAGCGCTATAAGACCTTTACCCACATGCAGCAGGCAAAGGGCTTCCAGACCAACTACTTCAAGTATAACAACCTGCAGGCAGGTGCCAACGTGTCGTGGGGCGATGTTACCTCAGACTCCAAGGAGTACACCCTCAGCTCATACATGGCGCGCGTCAACTACATGTTCGCCGACCGCTACATCGTCACCGCCAACCTCCGTGCCGACGGTTCCTCAAAGCTCGGTTCCGGTCACAAGTGGGGTTGGTTCCCGTCAGCCTCGGCCGCTTGGGTCATCTCCAAGGAAAACTTCATGAAGGACGTGAAGTGGGTCAACAACTTCAAGCTGCGTGCCGGTTACGGTGTCACGGGTAACCAGGACGCCATAGACCCTTATACCTCGCTCGCGCTCTACGGACCTAACGGCGTGACGCCGGTCAACGGTACCAACACCACGACATTTGCCGTGCAGAGCAACGACAACCCCGACCTGAAATGGGAGACGAAGAGCACCTTCGACGTGGGACTTGACCTCTCCCTCTTCAACAGCAGGCTCAACATCACCCTCGACTGGTACACATCAAAGACCAAGGACCTGCTCTACAACTACACCGTGCCCGTTCCGCCGTTCACCTATGAAAACCTCCTGGCAAACATGGGCGAGATGTCGAACCACGGTTTCGAGATTGGCATCCGCGGTGACATCATCAAGACCAAGGACTTCACCTTCAACTCAGGACTGAACCTCAGTTTCCAGAGCAACAAGCTCAACTCCCTCTCTGGCAACTACAAGGGCCAGGAGCTCACCACCTCCGAGCACATACAGGTGGCGCGCATCAATGCCGCCGGCTTGACGCAGAACTACGGCGTGACCTATCTCATTGAGGGGCAACCCATCGGCGTGTTCTACTTGCCTCACTGCGAGGGCATCGACAAGGATGGCAAGTATATCATCACCGACCTCGACCAAAACGGTAACGTGGACACTGGCGATTCTGGCGACCGTCAGATTTGTGGTCAGGCGATACCAAAGGCTTACCTTGGTTGGGACTTCACCTTCAACTACAAGAACTGGAGCCTCGCCATGCAGTTTAACGGCGCTTTCGGCCATAAGATCTTTAACGGCACGTCGATGACATACAGCGACCTGTCCAACTTCCCGACCTACAACGTCCTTGCCGACGCTCCGGCACGCGGCATCAAGAACAAGGTCATCTCCGACTACTGGCTGGAGAACGGCGACTATGTGAACTTCGAGTACCTGCAGCTCAGCTACACGTTCAACAAGCAGCAGCTCAAGACCAAGTACATCCAGAACATCAAGCTCGGCTTGGCAGTGAACAACGTGTGCACTATCACGGGCTACTCAGGCCTCACGCCGATGATCAACTCTGCCTCTCTCGTGCAGCAGGCTGAGGGCACCACGACTTACGGCACACTTGGCGTGGACGACAAGCGCATCTATCCGCTCACACGCACATTCTCTTTCAACGTGGGCATCACATTCTAAACCTTTAATGACAATCACTATGAAAAAACATATCTTCGGCATAGCCCTGCTTTCCACGGCATTGCTCGCAGCCTGCTCGCTTGACGAGAACCCAAAGAGCAAGTTCAGTGAGGAAGAGGCTTTCAATAACGCTACTCTTACCTATGTCAACTCTGTAGCGAACGTTTACTCTGCCATAGGCGACGGACTATATGGCGGCACCGACAATGTACAGACCCTTGAGGAGTTCATATCCGATGCCACCATGCTCCCTGGTCGCCAGGGCGACTGGGTGGACGGCGGCAAATGGCAAAACATGTTCCTCCACAACTTTGAGTCGTCTGTCGACATCTACGCCACGGTGTGGAACCACCTGTTCAAGATTATCGGCCTGTGCAACTCCAGCATCGACAAGCTGACACCCATGCTCACCGCTCATCCCGACTATAAGACCTACATAGCGGAGCTGCGTGCCCTGCGCGCCGTCTACTATTATTACGCCATGGACTTCTATGCCCAGGTGCCAATCGTGACATCGTCTCAGCAGTCGACAAACGACGTGAAGCAGAGCAACCGCAGCGACGTTTTCAAATTCGTCACCTTGGAACTTGACGCCACATTGCCTGAACTCGGCACTGGCCATTGCCAGAACACCGGTGAATACTATGGCCGCGTGACAAAGGCCGTGGCTTACATGTGCCTTGCCAAGTGCGCCATCAACGCCCCCGTGTTCACCATTGACAACACGAGTGTTGACAGCTACAAGATGTTCGTGGGCGACGACATGAGCAAGGAGGCCAAGGCCAGCGAGACCCTCGGCGAGGCAGTGTCGGCCAAAGGCAAGACCATCATGATAACCGTAGACGGCAAGGAGCGCAATTGCTGGGAGACCGTGAAATATTGCGTGGACCAGCTTCAGGCGTTGGGCTACTCGCTGCAGCCTAAGTATGCCGACAACTTCATCAAGGCCAACGAGACATCGGTGGAAAACATCTTCGTGCGCCCCAATGATGACAAGACCTATAAGATTACCGATAACAACCTCGTGCGCTCGCTCCACTACAACCACGCCTCTGCCATTGGCTACTCAGGCTGGAACGGCGCTTGCGCCAGCGTGCGCGCCATGAAGGTGATGGGGTATGGCACGGCCAACGAAGACCCGCGCCTCAGGATAAACTACTGGTGCGACCGCGACTTCGAGAAAGAACAGAACACGGGCACGCTTGGCGATGGCGCCACGACAAAGCCATTGGAGTATGAGCCGCTTGCCGCCTTGATTGACTTCGGCGTCACTGCTGACCCACACGACGTGAAATGCGCCGGAGCGAGATTCAAGAAATATGAGTATGACGGAACGGCATCATCGATAGGCCAAAACAACAACGATCTCGTGGTATGGCGCTATGGCGACGCCCTCCTGCTAAAGGCTGAGGCTGAATACCGCCTTGGCGACAAGGCTGGAGCTCTCGCGCTCGTCAACGAGATACGCAACCGTGTCAACGCCACGCCACGCACGACGCTCACGCTCAACGACCTTCTCGATGAGCGCATGATAGAACTGGCATGGGAAGGCACGCGCAGGCAAGACCAGATACGCTTCTGCACATTCACCGAGCCAACGGTGGACCGCTATCCTGGCGTGGCGCACAGTTCGCTATCAGGCGATTACAACGACGACAAGAGCGGTTATACATGTGTGTACCCGATACCTTACTCGGTGCTGAACCTCAACAAGAAACTGAAACAGAACCCAGGATACAATAAATGACATAAACCTTACATGCTTGGGGCTGACCATGTTGGCCCCAGGCATTAACAATAACTGAACTAACAGGATGCGAAAATTCTTATTTACGGCTGCCATGGCCATGGCACTGACTTCGGCCTCGGCACAAGGCACAGACCAGAGAGGCCCCAACTGGCTTCACGACGCTGTGTTCTACCAGATTTACCCATCGTCGTACATGGACTCCGACGGTAACGGCATCGGCGACTTGCCGGGCATAACCTCAAAGCTCGACTATATCAAGAGCCTTGGCGTAAACGCCCTGTGGATAAACCCGTGCTTCGAGTCGGGATGGTTTGACGGAGGCTACGACGTGATAGACTTCTACAAGATAGACCCACGCTTCGGCACAAACACCGACATGGTGACCCTTCTCAAGGAGGCGCATAAGCGTGGCATAAAGGTCTGTCTCGACCTCGTGGCAGGTCACTCCAGCGTGAAATGCCAGTGGTTCCAGGAGAGTGCCAATGGAGACCGCAACGGCAGATATGCCGACTATTACATTTGGACTGACAACATCAGCGACAAGGACAAGCAAGACATAGAGACCCGCCACAAGCAACCCCTGCCAGAGGCGTCTACCATTGGCCGCTATGTTGAGCTGAACGCCCCACGCGGAAAATACTATGAGAAAAACTTCTTCGAGTGTCAACCCGCGCTCAACTATGGCTTTGCCCATCCTGACCCGAACAACAAGTGGGAGCAGCCAGTCACGGCACCAGGCCCGCAAGCCCTGCGTCGCGAGTTGCGCAACATCATGGCGTTCTGGTTCGACAAGGGCGTGGACGGATTCCGCGTGGACATGGCGGCATCGCTCGTGAAGAACGACCCTGGAAAGGTGGAGACGTCAAAGCTCTGGAACGAGATGCGCGCCTGGAAAGACAAAAACTATCCACAGTGCATGCTCGTGTCGGAGTGGGCTGACCCGACGGTGGCCATCCCGGCTGGTTTCAACATCGACTTCATGATTCATTTCGGTGTGCCTGGTTACGGCTCGCTATTCTTCGACCGCAACACGCCATGGGGTAAGCTGTGGCCCGGTCAGAAAGAAACCTATAAGTATTGCTATTTCGACAAGGCTGGCAAGGGAGGCATTGAGGAGTTCGTGACCAACTACTCCCACTCTTATTTCAACACGCGCGACAAGGGTTATATTGCCATTCCGTCGGCCAATCACGACTACCAGCGTCCAAACATCGGCACTCGCAACACGCCAGACCAGTTGAAAGTGGCCATGACATTCTTCCTCACAATGCCAGGCGTGCCGTTTATCTACTACGGCGATGAGATTGGCATGAAGTATGAGATGAACTTGCCAAGCAAGGAAGGTTCCAACGAGCGTGCCGGCACGCGCACGCCTATGCAGTGGGCACCGGGAGCCACGGCAGGCTTCTCAACCTGCACGCCCGACAAGCTCTATCTGCCAGTGGCGACCGACGGTGGCAAGATCACCGTGGCCACGCAGGAGAAGGACCCCAACTCCATTCTCAACTACACGCGCCGTCTTGCCAACCTTCGTCATGCCACGCCAGCCCTTGGCAACATTGCCGACTGGAAGTTGCTGAGCGACGTGAAGCAGCCTTACCCAATGGTTTACCAGCGCACGCAGGGCAACCAAGTCTGCGTAGTGGCCGTGAATCCAAGCGGCAAGGCCGTGAAGGCCGTGATTCCGCACGTTGGCGCGGCAAAGACAAAGGCACAGGCTCTTATCTCAACGGGCAAGGCTGGCTACAAGACGGGCAAGAGCGACGTGGTAACCCTCGGACCAGTGTCTGCCGCCGTGTTTGAGATAAAGTAAGGCAATAAAGATTTATCGCTGGCTGTTACCAACTGTTTTAAGTCCAGGGCAGGATTCCTCGTTTGGAATCCTGCCCTTTCTTTATGGTCTTCCGGAATTTGGAGTCGCACATTAGGACTTTTGAGTTCTCGACATCTTGCAGCTGCACGTTGGTCTATCATTGCGTTTTGCAGGATGAGTAAGGATGGTAAGGTGCCGCCCCTGCTAAGTTATCGCATGATGCCCACGTTCCCAAGAGAGCCTATAAAAAAAGCCGTCCAGTGCACAACTGGACGGCTCCACATATATCTAAAAAGTGACTATGTGTGTCTTTGGTATTAGTTCAGCTCAGCGAAGTACTTGATTGTACGAACCATCTGAGAAGTGTAAGAGTTCTCATTGTCGTACCAGCTCACGACCTGCACCTCATAAGTGTCGTCGTCGATCTTCACTACCATTGTCTGAGTAGCGTCGAAGAGTGAGCCATAACGCATGCCGAGGATATCAGAAGAAACAATCTCCTCGTCGTTGTAGCCGAAGCTCTCGTTAGCGTGAGCCTTCATAGCCTCGTTGATCTTCTCAACTGTGACGTCCTTACCCTTAACAACAGCGTAGAGCAGAGTTGTAGAGCCATCTGGCACAGGAACACGCTGTGCGGCACCGATGAGCTTACCGTTCAGCTCAGGAAGAACAAGGCCGATAGCCTTAGCTGCGCCTGAAGAAGCAGGAGTGATGTTGCAAGCACCTGCACGGCTGCGGCGGAGGTTACCCTTGCGCTGAGGACCGTCGAGAATCATCTGGTCACCCGTGTAAGCGTGGATGGTCTGCATGATACCAGTCTGGATAGGATAAACGTCGTTCAGAGCCTGTGCCATAGGAGCCAAGCAGTTTGTTGTGCAAGAAGCAGCGCTGATGATCTTGTCCTCAGTTGTCAGGTTCTTGTGGTTAACGTTGAAGACGATAGTCTTCAAGTCGTTGCCAGCAGGAGCAGAGATAACAACCTTCTTTGCGCCAGCCTTCAAGTGAGCCTCACTCTTAGCCTTTGATGTATAGAAACCTGTGCACTCGAGAACCACGTCAACGTCGAGCTCGCCCCAAGGCAACTCAGCTGCGTTTGGCTTAGCATAGATAGTGATCTCCTTGCCGTCCACTGTGATAGAACCAGGAACAGTTACAGTGCGACCGTCCTCAGCATACTGAGCGTCCTTGTACTCTACGGTGTGCTGCTTCTCGCCACCGATGATGCCCTGATAGCCACCGTGTGTGGTGTCATATTTCAGGAGCTGAGCCAGCATCTTAGGGCTGGTCAAGTCGTTGATAGCGACAACCTCATAACCAGGGGCTGCGAACATCTGGCGGAAAGCCAGACGGCCGATACGGCCGAAACCATTGATAGCTACTTTTACGTTTGCCATTTTTACTTTTTGTTTATAAAGGTTTACAAAAATATAATTTCAAAAGAAATTTTGCCTTTTTACGGTTGCAAAGATACAATATATTTTCTAATTTTGCCGATGAATTGAGTATTAAATTATATAAAAAAGCGGAATCTTTCAATAAAAAGTTGTTTGCCGTGGCTTCATTGTCGTTGATAGGTCAACGTCTGCAATATCCACTTTGCAATTGAGAACCTGCTTTCACATTAATATATATAGAGAGTGAGAATATAATCATTAGCATAAAAATATCATGGGAAAATTCTTTGATGAGTTTAAGGCGTTTGCCGTCAAGGGCAATGCCGTTGACATGGCTGTCGGTGTCATCATCGGCGGCGCGTTTGGCAAGATAGTGAGCAGTATCGTCGACGATATCATCATGCCGCCTATCGGCTGGCTCATCGGCGGCGTTAATTTCTCCGACTTGAAGGTGACATTGCCCACTGTCGAGATTCCTGGCGTGGAGAAGATGTCTGCCGCCACGATAAACTATGGCAACTTCATCCAGACCCTTCTCGATTTCGTTATCATCGCCTTCTGCGTGTTCCTCTTGGTGAAAGGCATAAACACGTTGGCACGCAAGAAAAAGGAGGAGCCTCAGCCAGCACCCGCGCCAACAAACGAGGAGAAGCTCCTGGCGGAGATACGTGACCTGCTGAAAGAGAAAGAGGCGAAGCACTAAATCATTTCCGGATATAGTCTTTCGACACCAAATCGTAGTAGAGCGATTCCAGCTCGCCGAGCGTGAGCCGCTCCACGCTGTGTTCAATGGTGCGTATCAGCTCGTCGCGGCGAGCCTCGTTGTCGTGGTCGAAAGACGTGAAAACCTTTGTCATGGCATTGCTTTTTAATTGAATAATTGGTTTGCCATGCAAAGTTACAAATAAATTAGGCTCACAGAATAAAAATAGCACGTCAATAACCTCCGAAATGTTATTGACGCGCTGATTCAAGGCTTAAAACCAAGAGTGAGATGGCAATCCGCAACTTTCTCTGCTAGAAAGTACATATAAAAAGTGTTTGAGAGAAGAATGAGGAAAGTTTACTGGTTATCAGTTACTTTCCTCATTTTGGTTAAAAGTGGCGAGGACAGACGAAGACGGGAATACGACAAGATGAGACAGAGGAACGTTACCTATCCGTAACCTATACCCCAAATGGGGAATGTTGAGGTTCGGAAGAAT
>OIYQ01000520.1_pt1 | contig 15653 bp, 9 predicted proteins | sample 1588311 | NCBI WGS metagenome assembly OIYQ01 (sample SAMN03283244) | human gut metagenome | biome: human-associated habitat; material: feces | host: Homo sapiens | place: Peru | collected 2012
CTTGCTCTCTATATGGCGACATGGACATACGCACGCCATGCAGACAAGGGTTACGCTCAATGAAAGCACGAAGACTCTTCGCTTTTAGATTTTCTTCGGCTTTTACTTCTATTGGAATAACCTTTTCCTCTTGCTGTACTAAGAAATCTATCTCGCCTCTTGAATTGTCTGCCGACCAATAATATATAGATAAAGTCTGGTTGGTTTTCATCTGTTGTAGCACAAACTGTTCTGTAAGAGCTCCCTTAAAATCCGAAAATAGCATATTGCCATTCAAAAGACTTTGTACTGGGATGTTGCTCATAGCTCCCATCAATCCTATATCCGACAGAAACATCTTAAAGGCAGAGAAATCCTCATAAGCAGCAAGTGGGAGTTGAGCTTTCTTGCAACGATTTACCTTATAGATAAGTCCTGCATCCTTAAGCCATTCTATGGCAAGCTCAAAATCCTTTGCACGAGCGCCTTCTTTTATCATTCCATAAATAAACTTCCTATTCTCTTTTGAAAGTTGAGAAGGAATAGAATGCCAAACCATTCTTATTCTTGGAACCTCTATAGCAGGTGCATGCTTTGAGAAATCACGCTCATAGGCTTCTATTATAGATTTCTGTATTGTTCTAACTTTGTTCAAATCTCCATCATTCACGAATGCTAATACAGCAGCAGGCATACCACCAACGAAATAGTATTGACGCAAACGTTCCTCAAACTTTGCTCTAACCATTGTTAGCATTGTCCAGTCTTTTGCTTGGAGTAAATCTACCATCTTCTTTTCTCCTATAGCATTCAAAAACTCATAGAATGAAAGAGGATAAAGATGCATAAAATCAACCTTACCTACAGGAAACGAATCATTCTTATGCATGGCTATACCCAGCAAGGAGCCTGCAGCTATAACATGATATTGAGGGGCTTTTTCTTGAAAATACTCCAAGTGTAGTAAATGCACACGTTTTGAGCTTCTTGTACCTTTTCCAATAAATAGTATGTTCATACCCCTTTTGAGAGTTTATCTTTACCACATCTTTATACATTGGAAAGGGAGATGACAAACATCTTACAGAATACGATTCATATTCTTTCGCATTTGCCAATAGCGCACAAAACAAGAACATAAGAGTATATATGTATCGCATAGCTGGATTGAAAATTAGATAGTGGGGATTTCCACCCCACTATATTGTTTTATTTATCTATTCGGATATATCCTTGATAATAGGTGGTTTTTCCATTTTTTTGCTAATATTGGCACATAATGTTGGAGATATTGGGGCATCCACCACCAAGCATTGGCATCATGAATACCGTCATTCAGTCTACGAATCGCCTCAATATATCTTCGTACTTGTCTATCCTGCGATCCCTGAGGAAGGGCCACCAACGCCTCACCTGCTCAGAGCGGGCAAGGTCTATCTCCACCACTTGCTCACACTCGTCGTCGTTGCCGGCACGGAACACCAGCTCTCCCTGCGGCCCAGCCACGAAACTGGAGCCCCAAAACTGTATGCCACCGGTCTGATGGCTTGGGTCTGGCTCGAAGCCCACGCGGTTTACGGTTATCACGGGCAGGCCGTTTGCCACGGCATGGCCGCGCTGCACCGTTGTCCACGCCTCGCGCTGGCGTTCTTGCTCCTCCTTGGTGTCAGAAGACTCATAGCCTATCGCCGTGGGATAGATGAGCATCTCAGCGCCTTGCAACGCCATGAGGCGCGCTGCCTCAGGATACCACTGGTCCCAGCAAACCAAGACGCCAAGGCGGCCCACAGAGGTGTCGATGGGATGGAAGCCAAGGTCGCCGGGCGTGAAATAAAACTTCTCGTAATAGGCTGGGTCGTCGGGGATGTGCATCTTACGGTATTTGCCGGCAATGGAGCCGTCGCTTTCTATCACCACCGCCGTGTTGTGATACAGTCCCGCGGCACGCTTCTCGAAGAGCGAGGTGACGATGACCACGCCAAGCTCGCGCGCCAGTTGCCCGAAAAACTCGGTGGATGGCCCGGGGATGGTCTCGGCAAGGTCGAAGAGGTCCACGTTCTCCGTCTGGCAGAAATAAAGACTGTTGTGAAGTTCCTGCAACACTATGAGCCGCGCGCCCTTCCCGGCAAGCTGCCTGCACTTGTCGGCAAGGCGCTTCTTGTTTTGGTAAATGTCGGCAGTGTTGTGCTGTTGTATAATACCTACTTTCAATTTCATGTTCGTAAAAGTTTTAACTTAAAAGTTGTTTTTTATCAAGCCCTTGGGCAATTGCATCGTGAGGCAGTGTATGGAGCCGTGCTGACGCACTATGACAGACGCGTCCACGGCGACGATTTCCCTGCCCGGGAAAGCCTCGGCCACCAAAGCCTTCGCCTGTTCGTCTTTTTCCCGCTGCCCATACACTGGCACGATGACCGCGCCGTTAATGACAAGGAAGTTGGCATAGGTAGCGGGCAGCCGCTCGCCGTCGAATACCATCTCGTCTGGCATGGGCAACTTGAGCAACCTGTATGGCTTGCCCTCAACGGTTGTCAAGGCTTGCAGCTCCGTCTCCAGCGCCTTGAAGTCGGCGTATTGCTCATCAGCCTCATCGTCGCAGCCCACATATAACAATGTGTCGTCGGGGCATATCCTCACAATGGTGTCGATGTGGCCGTCGGTATCGTCGCCCACGAGGTTGCCATGCCGCAGCCATACCACGCGGTCGGCGCCAAGGTCGCCCTTCAGCCGCTCGCCTATCTCCGCCTCGCTTAAAGGCTGGTTGCGACGCGGGGCGAGCAGACACTGGGCGGTGGTGAACACCGTGCCCTTGCCGTCGCTCTCTATTGAGCCGCCCTCAAGCACGAAGTCGTCGTGGCTCTCCAATGCGGCCGAGAACAGGCCTTTGCCATGAAGCGCAGAAGTGATGGCATTGTCTTTTTGCCAGCTGAATTTCTCGCCCCAGCCGTTAAACCTGAAGTCGAGCAGCTTGAGGCTGCCATCCTTGCCGCTTCGCAAGGTTATGGGTCCGTGGTCGCGCGCCCACGTGTCGTTGATGTCGCACGCCACCACCGTGACACGTGCCATCTCCGCCTCCGTCAGCGAATCACTAAGCAGAGTCTTGACATAGGCTGCGTCTTTTGCTGCAATGACGAGCCGCTCACGCGCGGCTATCACCTTTGAGAGCGTCAAGTATGTAGACGTTATCTCGTCGATGTAAGGTCGCCAATCGGTATCCGGGTTTGGCCAAGTGAGCATTACGCCATCTTGTGGCTCCCATTCTGCCGGGAGCGTGTATTCGGGTTGTGCCATGAATGTTATTTATTTGTTGTATGCAAAAGTAAGCAATAACACTTAAAAATCAAAGCTCATCAAGCAAATAGTTGGTTGCCAAGCGCCACTATTTTATCCTTGGGGCAACCAATTTGACACAAACATGGTATGGGGGCCCATCAACGGTGCCATGGATATGCGGGCAGTGGTCTGCACGTCGCGCTCCGTCTTGTTGGACCGGCGGTAGGCCACTCCGGCAAGATAGGCGAGCATCAGCGTGAGCGCCTGCTCCATGTCGCCTGCTATCACCGACTTCACGAACTTGGTCACGACGTCCTCATTATCCTTACGGATACACCTCAATATGACTACTGCCTGAACTGCCGTTCTTTATTATTCGTATCTGCGTGGTTATGCGCTCGCTCATGGTATCGGTGTGGCTTATCACGCCCACCTTCTTGCCTTGCGACGACTGCAGCATGGCGAGCGAGTCGATGACCGTGGAAAGGGTGTCGGGATCAAGCGTGCCAAAGCCCTCGTCAATGAAAAGGTTGTCGAAGGAAATGTTGCGCGACGAGAGTGCCGACAAGCCAAGAGCCAGTCCGAGACTGACGATGAATGTCTCACCGCCCGACAGCGACGTCGTGTCGCGTATGTCGTCGGCACGATCGTGGTCAATAACCCTTATGCCAAGCGAGTGTTTCACCTGCACCAGCTCGTAGCGCGTGTTAAACTTTCGTATCTCCGCGTTGGCATGAGCTATGAGGAAACGCAGCGTGTAGCATTGCGCTATCTTGCGCAGCGTGCGTCCATCGGTACCAATGGCGTCGGTTATGGCAGTCCACTCGCCTGCCGTCCTCTCCGCCTGCATCTTGCGGTCGTGCATGATGCCCATCTGCTGCCGCGCGTGGTCATAGCGTTGCTTTCGCGATTTTGCCTCTACGAGTTCCGTGTCGGGTTGCGCTTCCAGCTCTGCCTTGCGCCTTGCGAGGTCGTCGCGCGAGGCATCAGGCTTCGTCGCCTGATGTTCGGCGTGCTCCTTGGCCGCCTTGTCAAGTAGCGTTTGGGCCTTTGTCAGCGCGTCATCCTTCGCCTGTACGCATTTCCTCATCCGTTCCCAGTTGTCGGTAGCGGAACAGAGCGAGACTATGTCGGCCACTGTCATGTAGTTTTCGCCATTCTTCTCGTTGTAGGCTGCAACCCACGCTGAAAGCTCGTCGGTGCGCCGCCCTACGGTTTTCTCCGCCGAGCGCGACTGTTTCTTGCAAGCCTCCATCTTGCCCGACAACGCGCTGAGATTATTGCTTAGCTTTGCTATCTCTTCAGTCTTGGCTGTCACCTTGTTGTCGGCTTGCTTCACTTTCTCCGCAAGTTGTGCTTCATATTTGTCAGGGTCTTTGTCACCCACCTCGGCTTTCATGTCCCCGCGCAAGCGTTCCGCCGCGGCTTTGGCATCGTTGTAGACTTTCAAGGCCGTGGCCAGGGCGTTTTTCTTTTCCTTGAGTTGCGACAGCAGGTTCTCCGTCTTGCCCTTGGCGGTGGCAAGCTGCGTCATGGCGACATTCCTTGCCTGTTCAGCCAACTTCATCCGCTTGTCTGAATCCTCCTTATATTCATTCAGTTTTTTCTCGGCACGCTCTTTCGCCTTGCGCGCGTTCTCAACCCTCTTCACCAAGGCGTAGTAGCTGTCAAGGGCCTTAGTTGCCTCTTGCGCCTTCCGCTCAACGATGGGCAGCGACTCGCCGAGAGCCTCAGCCGTGGCCTCCCATTCAGGATGCCTGCCGTGCATGGTGTCCCAGTCGGCGGCGGCCCGCTTTACGTCAGCCTCAAGAGAGGCTATGCCCTTCCCTATCTGCTTCATGCTCCCGTCTATGCTTCCCTGCTCCTTTGTCAGGTCGGTCAAGGTTCGCGTCTGCCTGTCAAGCTCTTTTTCCTTGTCCTGTATGAGCCTGTCAAGCTCCGACATCACGGGGGCAAGTGTGGCGTCGTCGACAAAAGGATGATGAGTGGCGCCACACAGCGGGCACGGCTCGCCGTCGTGCAGGCCATGGCGGTGAACCTGCCAATCGTCGCTTGTCATGAGCGTGTGCGTACGGCGCAAGGTGTCCAACTCTCTTTTCAGGCTTTCGGTATCAATGCCGCCTATTGCCGCCTTTATCTCTTCACTTCGCTTCTTCAGGACCTCCAGCTCCATGACGTTCTTTTCGAGGCGCGTCTTTTTATCATCAAGGTCTTGCAGCGTCTTTATGGCCGACTTGATGTCGCCAAGATTTGCGTCAGCCTCCGTCTTCGCGTTTTGAAGGGTCTCGACATCCAAGCCGTCTGCCTTTGCGGCCTCGGCCGTATAAGTATCGGTCGAGGAAGCCACCGCCTCTGCGAGCCGCTTGGTCTGGCTCTCTGTCTCGGCAGCCGATGCCTCATAAGCATCTTCGCGTGTCTTTACATCATCCTCCGCACGTGATATATCCGCTAAATTGCCATCAAGGAACTTTTGTGCCGCCACGACTGCTTGCTCGCCACGGTCTGCTTCGGCCTTTTTCTCAGCCACGCCCTTTTCCGAGGCCTTCAGCTCCGCCTTTATGGCTCGCGCGCGGTTTATGTGCGGCTTCTGCTTGTCATGCTCATCGAGCGCGGCTTGGCGAGCCTCTTTCAGATGTTTAAGCGTGCCGGCCTCCTTGTCTACATTTGCCTTAATCGTCCCTATTTGCGCCTCGGCTGATTTGATGTCGGCGTTGAGCCTGTCTATGTCGCGCCCTGTTTTCCTTATGTCCTTGTAAATGTCCACCGCTTCGGTAGTGGCATCGTGCAGCTCGAGTCGCGCCTTCTGCCCTGCCATGGCGTCAACCTCCTTTTTGGCGAGTTCAAGGCTTTCGCCGCAATCTTTCAAGTCCTTGCTGATGTCATCCTCACGCGCGTACCAGTCGAGAGCCGTTTTTATGTTGTTTAGCTCCTTACGGTTCTGCGCGGCACGCTGCTCAAGTTCGGCAATGCGCGCGTTAAGCTCGGCCAACTGCTCATCGGTCAGGTCGTCTTGCTCATAGGCAGAGAGCTTCGCGCGTATCTCGTTGAGATTTTCTACGGCGGCGCGACGGTGCTCTGCTATCTTCTCAGACACACGCGTGTAGGTGCCGTCGTCTCCGATGAGCTTCTCCAGCAGTTCATAGCGTTCGTCCTCCTTGGCATTGAGGAAGTTGGCAAACGACCCTTGGGCAATGAGCACCGTCCGCAGGAACTGCTCATAATCAAGGCCTATGATGTCTGGCAGCGAGCTCCAGTCCACGGGTTCCTCCGTCTGCTTGCCGTCTTTCACGCCAATACGGTAAAGCGACGTTTGGGCGTTATCGTATTTCACGCGCAGGAAGCGAACATGCCATTCGGCGCGATACACCATGCCGTTATTGGCCAGGAAGGTGAGCTTGCTGTATCCCGACTTTCTGCCACGTGTCAGGATGTTGCGGCTGTCGGTCGGCGCGAGCCGGTTGTTCTCGCCCTCCTCCGGACTGCCGAATATCTCTATGTTCTGGTTGCGGTCGCCCTTCCTGCGCGGATAGCGCGGGGCACGGTTGTAGAGCGCAAGGCAGATGGCGTCGAGCAGGGTCGACTTGCCGCTGCCCGTAGGTCCCACGATGCTGAATATCGTGCTGTCGGCAAGTGCCCCGTGCTCAAAGTCGATTACCTCTCCTTCCTGACGGTCGAGCGAGGCGAGGTTTAGTATCTCAAGTTTAAGAAATCTCATGGTTCGATTGTGTGTGTCATCAGTTGTCGGCAGACAGCTCGCTCATTACCTCCTTTATCATCTCCTCTTGCTCTTCCGGCATCTTCGAGCCGTGCCTTATGGCGAAAGCCTCGCGCAGGGTGTCCATGGGGTCGCGGTTCAAGATGTCGTCTATGCTGCCAATGCGCCGCGAGTCGGTGATGGTTGTGATGTCGAGCTTCGGAATCACCTTCTGCGTCTTGCACAGCACGGCGTCCTTGGTGGCCATCAGGCTCTCCAGCTCCCGGATGGCTTCTGGCGCCGGTTTGTCGAGCAAGACGCGCAGCTCCACATACTCGAACGCCTCGCTTGGCTTGTCGCCCTGGCGGTCGGCGAGCCGCTTGACGATGAGCTTTTGCAGTTTCTTGGGTGGCAGGGCCTCATCGCCCTCAGGCAACACGCGCAGAGGATGCTGCGGACGATATTCCACGAACTCCACCTCTGGTTGCCTGTCCTGGCCTATGGTCAGCAGGTCCACGCCGTGCCGATAGTCTTTCTCCGCAAACGACATTGGCAGCGCGCTGCCCGTATAGCGTGCCCAGTCGGTGCCCCAGACGCGTTGGCGCTTGTGTATGTGTCCGCAGGTCATGTAGTCGGGATGCCCTTCCCACTTGTCGATGTTCACCTCCTCCTGTCCGCCGATGATTATCTTCTCGCTCGCGTCGTTATCGGCAATGTCGGTGCCATGGGCGTAGAGGTGCGCCATCATTACCGTCGGCTTGTCGGGATAGAGCTGGCGGGCACGGTCGGTGAGCTGCCGCAGAAAGCGGTTCACGCCATGCGAGTAGCTCTCGTCGGCCACTACATCTGAGCGCAGATAGGGCACCGCAAGCACCACTATGCTGTCGCCGCCACGGCCTTGTATGGGTATGATGAGGTCATCGTAGTCGGTCTGCCAACTGCCCGACGCGCCTTCCTCGTCGGCCGACGGCACCCACCTGCGCCTCACGTTGCCGCGTATCTCTACATTATAGCGTTCGAGCAGCGGACGCGGGGCCTCAAGTCGGTTAGACGAATCATGGTTGCCGGCTGTTATCACGACGGTCATGTCCTGACACGCCCGTGTCGCTTCGGCAAGAAACTCATAATAGGCATGTTGTGCCGCGGCCGAGGGGTTGCCATTGTCGAAGATGTCGCCAGCCACGAGAAGTGCGTCTGGTTGGCGCGTCGTGATCTGGTCCAACAGCCAGTTGAGGAAATGGCGGTGCTCGGGCAGACGGTCGTTGCCATGGAAGAGGTTGCCCAGGTGCCAGTCGCTTGTGGATATTATCTTCATTGGATATCTATATATATAAGGTAGTCTAAGACAGAAAACGCTTGCTTCGCGCCACATTGATATAACGCAATGCAAAAATAGCAATTATTTTCTTAAAGATAGCAGTAATGCTGACCATGAAACAAAAAAAAGTCCACCGTTAAAGGACGATGGACCAACCTAATGTTTTCACAACGGAATAATCCTTATTGTGATTTGCTCAAAAATATGGTGCAAATATATGCTTTTGTATCCATTCCACAAAATAATTTCATCAGAAATTTTGCCCAAACGCAAGATTAGTATAAATTTGTATCCGTTTCATGCTCGTTATTCATTAAAAAACGGTTTTATATGAAAAATATAGTAGGCTTAGACCTGGGAACTAACAGCATCGGTTGGGCTGTACTTCAAGAAAGCGCAATCAACGACTATGAACTGAAAAAGCAAATATCAGGTTCCGGCAGTAGGATTATTCCCATGGACGCTGCCCAACTTGGTGATTTCGCGAAGGGCAACACCGTGTCACAAACAAAGGAACGCACTGGATATCGTGGCGTCAGACGTTTGCGGGAGCGTTGCTTGCTCAGACGTGAACGCCTGTTGCGCACTCTTGACATAATGAATTTTCTTCCACCGCATTTCTCGGCGTCACTGACAAGATACGGCAAGTTCAAGAACGCTGACGATGAGCCTAAATTGGCATGGAGTAAGGACGACGACGGCAAGGCTGCGTTTCTTTTCACAAGTTCCTTCAATGAGATGCTTGAAGATTTCAAGGACACCCACCCGGAACTGCTTGCCGACGGACTGAAGGTGCCTTACGACTGGACTCTATATTACCTGAGGAAGAAGGCCCTGACAAAAGCCTTGACGCCATACGAGCTTGCGTGGATAATACTTAGCTTCAATCAGAAAAGGGGTTACTACCAGCTTCGTGGTGAGGAGACGCAAGCAGACAACAGCAAGAAGGAAGAATACCTTGCCCAAAGGGTTGTTGACATCATCGACACGGGAGAGAAGAAAGGAAAGAGCACATGGTTTGACGTGGTGCTCGAAAACGGCATGGTGTATCACCGACCTGCCGAGACCAAACCCGACTGGATTGGCAAAACAAAGGAATTTATCGTCACTACCCCACTCGACAAGGACGGCAATCCGAAGAAAGACAAGGAGGGGAACATAAGGCGATCGTTCAGAATGCCAAACGACGATGACTGGAACCTGCAGAAGATAAAGGCGGAGAAAGACATCGACGACTCTGGCATGACCGTAGGCGAATACATTTACAACGCTCTCCTGCATAACCCGAAACAGAAGATAAAAGGAAAGCTCGTGAGGGTCGTGGAGCGCAAATACTATAAGGACGAGCTGAGGAGAATACTCGAAACGCAAAAGAAATTCATACCACAGCTCACTGATTCCGGGTTATATACGAGATGTATAGCTGAACTGTACCAAAGCAATGAAGCATACCGTCAGTCTATAGCCACGCGAGACGATTTCACTTACCTGTTTGTCGACAACATCATATTCTATCAGCGACCGCTGAAAAGCAAGAAATCGCTGATAGACAACTGTCCTTACGAAAGCCACACTTATATAAAAGACGGAGAGGAGAAAACGGCTCCGGTGAAGTGCATAGCCAAGTCGCACCCTCTTTTCCAGGAGTTCCGCCTATGGCAATTCGTCGGCAACCTGCGCATTTACCAGCGACAGGCGCAAGTGGGCGACAAAGTGAAACTCGACGTTGACGTGACAGGGCAATACCTCCAGACGGAAGACGACAGGGCCGCCTTGTTCGACTATCTCAACGACAGGACGGAGATAAAGCAGGACACCCTGCTGAAAGACTTCTTCAACATGAAGAAACCTAAAGGCAAGGACAGCGTTTACCCGTGCAGGTGGAACTATGTGGAAGACAAGACTTACCCTTGCAACGAGACCAGGGGTAAAATCCTTGCCAGACTGAAGAAGGCAAACATACAAACCGATTTCCTCTCAGACAAGGCCACAGAAGAACACCTGTGGCACATACTCTATTCCGTGGAAGACAAGGATGAGCTACGCAAGGCACTGGAGAAGTTCGCGTCTGACAATAATCTTGAACATGGTTTCACCGATGCCTTGGCCGACATGGAGCCTTTCAAGAAAGAATACGGCGCGTATTCGGCAAAAGCCATAAAAAAGCTTCTGCCTCTCATGCGCATGGGCAAGCACTGGGACTACGACGCCATCGACGAGAACACAAGAACGAGGATAGAGCATATCATCAACGGTGAATGTGACGACACCATTCGCGACCGCGTGAGGGAAAAGGCTATAAACCTTGTCTCACCACGCCAATTCAGGGGCCTGCCGCTATGGCTCGCGTGCTATATCGTGTACGACAGGCATAGCGAATCCGCCAACAGTGGCCGATGGACTAAGCCTGACGACATAGACAGGTATCTCTGCCAGTTCAAGCAACACTCGTTGAGAAACCCTATAGTTGAGCAAGTGGTGACGGAAACGCTCCGCACCATGCGCGACATCTGGAAAAAGTTTGGCAAGCCCGACGAGATCCACGTTGAACTGGGACGCGACATGAAAAACCCCGCCAACAAGCGCGGCGAGATGAACCGTCGCATGCTTGAGAACGAGAATGCTAACCTGCGTGCCAAAGTATTGCTCACCGAGCTCATGAACCCGGAGTTTGGCGTAGAGAACGTGCGGCCATACTCTCCGAGCCAGCAGGAGCTGCTCAGGATATACGAAGACGGGGCTATGAGCAATGGCGAGAACGATATCGACGATGAGATATCGGCCATAATGGGCAAGCTCTCGCAAACCGACATCAAGAAGATGCCAACGCACAGCGAAGTGAGGCGGTACATGTTATGGCTCGAGCAAAACTATCGCTCGCCCTACACTGGCGAGATGATTCCGCTCGCAAAGCTCTTCACTTCTGCCTACGAGATTGAGCACGTGATTCCCCAGTCGCGCTATTTCGACGACTCCATGTCAAACAAGGTCATCTGTGAGGCTGAGGTAAACAAGCTAAAAGACCGCATGCTGGGTTATGAATTCATTAAGCGGCACAAGGGGGAAGTGGTGCAGCTCAGCATGGGACGCAAGGTCACGATACTCTCGCCCGAGGAATACACGAGGCACGTTGAATGTCAATACAAGAACAACAAGGCAAAGATGCGAAAGCTCTTGATGGACGACATTCCCGACGAGTTCATAAACCGGCAGCTCAACGACAGCAGATATATCAGCAAGCTCATCATTTCTTTGCTCTCAAACATCGTGCGCGAAGACGGTGAGGAGGAAGCCACGTCGAAGAACGTCATAGCCTGCAACGGAACCATCACCGACAGGCTGAAAAAAGACTGGGGCGTAAACGACGTATGGAACCATATCGTCTTGCCACGCTTCGAAAGGCTCAACGAGCTTACCGGTACCGATAAGTTCACGACCATGAGCAAGGAAGGGCATGAGAAACCGGCCATGCCGCTCGAGCTGCAAAAGGGTTTCAGCAAAAAGCGCATCGACCACAGGCACCATGCCATGGATGCCATAGTCATTGCCTGCACCACGCGCGACCACGTCAACCTGCTCAACAACGAGGCGGCAATGGCAAAAAACAACAGCAACCGCATTGCCCTGTCAAGGAAACTCAGACGCTACGAGACGGTAAAGGTGGTAAAAGACGGCGTAAGCAAGGAAATGTCAGTGGCCAAGGAGTTCAAGAAGCCATGGAGCGGTTTCACCAAGGATGTGGAGCTGGCGCTGAGGGATATCGTTGTCAGTTTCAAGCAGAACCTGCGCGTTATAAACAAGACGACAAACTATTACCAGCACTTCAAGGACGGCAAGAAGGTAGCAGAGCCTCAGACAAAAGGTGAGGCGTGGGCCATAAGAAAGCCCATGCACAAGGAGACCGTGTTCGGAGAGGTGAACCTGAGGCGCGTGAAGGAGGTCTCGCTTAAAGAAGCACTCAAACGCCCAGACGACATCAAGGACAAGGAGCTGAAAGCCAAGATAAAAGACCTGCTCAACGCTAAGTGCAACGAAAAGCAGATAAAGAAATATTTCGAAGACAACAAGGACGTTTGGAGCGACGTAAACCTGAAGAAAATCAACATCTTCTTCTTCACCAAGGAGACGAAAGACCGCTTCTTCGCCACAAGGAAGCCTATCGACACTTCTTTCAACAAAGACAAGATCAAGAATCAGGTCACCGACACGGCCATTCAGAAAATCATGCTGCGCCACTTGAAGCTTAAAGGCGACAACGCTGAAGAGGCGTTCTCGCCCGACGGCATCGAGGAGATGAACAGGAACATCGCGGAGCTAAACGGTGGCAAGAAGCATCAGCCGATATTCAAGGTTCGCGTGTATGAAAAGGCTGACAAGTTCGCCGTGGGCCAAACAGGATGCAAGAGTAAGAAATTCGTGGAGGCGGCAAAAGGCACTAACCTCTTCTTTGCCATATACGAGGAAGAGCAGATCGACAAGAACACAGGAGAACCTGTTACGGTAAGGAGCTACGACACCATCCCGCTCAATGTTGTTATAGACAGGCAAAAGAAAGGGTTGCCACCTGCCCCGGAAAACGAAAACGGAGTCGCGCCAAAGTATGTACTCTCACCCAACGACTTGGTCTATGTGCCTACCGAAGAGGAAAGGAAAAGCGGAAGGATAAATGTGCCGCTGGACAAGGAGAGGATATACAAGATGGTAAGTTGTACTGGAAAAGAATGCCATTTTATACCTTACTCTACCGCCAAAGCTATCATTGACAAATTTGAATATTCAAAACTAAACAAAACAGGAAGAGCTCTGACAGGCGAAATGATAAAAGACGTCTGCATCCCCATAGCCGTGACCCGACTTGGTGAGATAACACTACTGAAATAACATCCTGCATACACCGAATGGCAACCATACGGAAAGCCATTCGGTGCTTTTTTTATTAACTCCTAATACTCAAAGCCTATGATCAAGAAAACCCTTTATTTCGGAAATTCTGCTTATCTGTCTCTGCGCATGGGGCAGATAGTGATCAAACTGCCGGAAGTGGAACGTAACCCCGACTTACCGGAAAGGATGAAACAAGAAACTGAGGTGACAAAACCCATCGAAGACATAGGCATCGTGATTCTCGACAACAAGCGCATTACCATTACGCAGGGGCTTCTCGAGGCATTGCTGGAAAACAACTGCGCCGTCATAACCTGCGACAGTCGCAGCATGCCTGTCGGGTTGATGCTGCCCTTGTATGGCAACTCTACACAAAACGAGAGGTTCCGAGAGCAGTTGGCTTCTTCGCTGCCTCTGCGCAAGCAGCTTTGGCAACAGACCATAAGGTCAAAAATAGAAAACCAAGCAGCGGTGTTGGCTTCTTGTGGCAGTGCTTCAACAAAGGCCATGGATCGCTGGGCCGACGACGTAAGGAGCGGCGACCCGGAAAACATTGAGGGCAGAGCGGCGGCGTATTATTGGAAAAACGTCTTCTCAGGATTTGAACAGCTCGCTGGTTTCACGAGAGACCGCAACGGCATGTCACCAAACAATCTTCTCAACTATGGCTACGCCATACTAAGGGCCATCGTGGCAAGGGGGCTGGTTTCAAGTGGGATGCTGCCCACTCTCGGCATACACCACCACAACAGGTACAATGCCTATTGCCTTGCCGACGACATCATGGAGCCATATCGGCCATACGTAGACAGGCTCGTGCTGTCTATCATCAGGGAATGTGGAGCCAGCGACCTGGAGCTGACAAAGGATGTCAAGTTCAAGCTTCTTGGCATTCCTACCATGGAAGTGGCTATCAACGGCAAGAAGAGCCCGCTGATGGTTGCCGTCACTCAGACCACGGCTTCGCTCTACAAGTGCTTCTCCGGAGAATTGAGAAGGATAGCCTATCCAGAAATGGACACGACATAACGTTTAACCAATCCGTAGGAATGCCATGGACAGATTCAGCGAGTATAGAATTATGTGGATTCTTGTTTTTTTCGACCTACCCACAGAAACGAAGAAGGACAAAAAGGAGTATGCCCTTTTTCGCAAGAGACTTTGTCGCGACGGTTTCACGATGTTCCAGTTTTCCATTTATGTTCGCCATTGCGCAAGCATGGAGAACGCAGATGTGCACATCAAGCGCGTAAAGTCTTTTCTCCCCGAATATGGAAAAGTTGGGATATTATGCATCACGGATAAGCAATTTGGCAATATTAACCTTTTTTACGGAAAGAAAACCATTCCGCAAAAATCTCCAGGAATACAACTTGAGCTTTTTTAATGCCAACAAACAATTGCCCTATCTATAAAACAGAAAAGAGGAATCCTGCATTAACCTCAGGATTCCTCTTTCAATTCAACAACTTTTTATTTTTCTAATTCTGAGCCTAACGCTCTATCGGACAGTTCATTACAAGAACTATGTTGTTGATGATACCGCAAAGGTACTAATTTTTGAGCAAATCACAACTGTTACACGGTTGTGCGGTTACACGACTAGGTTGTTGATGATACCGCAAAGGTACTAATTTTTGAGCAAATCACAACCGATCCGCTCGTATTCTTTCCACAGAGGTGTTGTTGATGATACCGCAAAGGTACTAATTTTTGAGCAAATCACAACTACCTAAATTTGCTGCCGTAACTTAAAATTGTTGTTGATGATACCGCAAAGGTACTAATTTTTGAGCAAATCACAACCATCCTCAATCGCCTTAACGGTCTCCTGGCGTTGTTGATGATACCGCAAAGGTACTAATTTTTGAGCAAATCACAACAACCTTGCTAAAACTTGTGGTCTTTTTGAGGTTGTTGATGATACCGCAAAGGTACTAATTTTTGAGCAAATCACAACGTGCGTGCGTAATTAATTCGCGTGCGCGTAGTTGTTGATGATACCGCAAAGGTACTAATTTTTGAGCAAATCACAACGCGTCCTTCACGGCTTGTCGCAGCTCACGCGTTGTTGATGATACCGCAAAGGTACTAATTTTTGAGCAAATCACAACCCATCGCTTAACACCTATGTGTACAATGTGGTTGTTGATGATACCGCAAAGGTACTAATTTTTGAGCAAATCACAACTAGACGTATGCCATTGTTGTACTCTCAATAGTTGTTGATGATACCGCAAAGGTACTAATTTTTGAGCAAATCACAACCATATATGCAATATTATAGGCGGATATTATGTTGTTGATGATACCGCAAAGGTACTAATTTTTGAGCAAATCACAACTCTTGTAGCCGATGTGCTTCTGGGTCATCATGCCGTTCCACTTGCCGCCCGACATCTTGTGGTTGTAGAAGTCGCAGATCAGCGAATCGCGCTTGAAGAGGCGCTCGCATTCATCAGCCCATACATTCGCCTTCGGATTGCCCTGCTTGTAGAGGGCATT
>OIYQ01000522.1_pt1 | contig 15628 bp, 13 predicted proteins | sample 1588311 | NCBI WGS metagenome assembly OIYQ01 (sample SAMN03283244) | human gut metagenome | biome: human-associated habitat; material: feces | host: Homo sapiens | place: Peru | collected 2012
CGATAGGGGAATCGAACCCCTATGCCAAGATTGAGAATCTTGTATCCTAACCATTAGATGAATCGACCAACGGTACATTTTTCGGACGATAGCTTGCGGAAGGTGGGGGATTCGAACCCCCGGTACGGTAACCCGCACGGCAGTTTAGCAAACTGCTGGTTTCAGCCACTCACCCAACCTTCCAGTCGGATTCTTAACCGAATCAACCAAGCATCGTTCTTAAATGCGAGTGCAAAGGTACTACTTTTTTCTGATTCTACCAAATCTTTTTGCAACTTTTTTTCGATAAAAATGCATTTTCTTTGTAACTCCCACATTATCAGGGGTTGTTTTCTTTCAGTATGATGAGTGCTTTAATTCCTAAAACGAGCAGAGGCGGATTTCTTTCTCAGAAATCCGCCTCTTGTAAAAGAAAGGGCCGCTCGATGATGTGATGAAACTCCGAATGTATAAACATTTGAGAGTCCTCCGCCTTTGTAATCCACCGGCTTTTCAGCTTACCTGCCTGCTGCAGTTTATGTGGCCCGCCATGAGCAAGAGAATGTCCTCTCGGTTTCAATAGTGTAATTTGATGAGTATCCCGATCGAACCGAAACGACCCTTATTCCTTCTGGCACCCATGCATCATCACGATGCAACGGTGCAAACATCTTAGTCATTATTTGATAATGCAAAGATAATGCAATATTTTGAAACTACCAAATGTTTTAGCTGTTTTCTTCGAATATTTTTTCGAAATATTTTCTCAACTCCGTTTTGTCCTCTATGATATTGCGCAGTTCGTTGAGCGCTTTCTCGTTAGGGGAGTTGGGAATCCATAACCTGATGTATCCGTTTCTTGAATATTTTTCGTCCATGTGCTGGCTGAATCGCTCCCATTGCTGCTCCTTGTCATCATCTGGATTATTTTCTTTACCATACTGTATGGCGCGCAGAAATATCTCGTGAACATCAATATCGCGATCGGCTTCTGCTACTATCTTGCCATAGATGCTGCGAGGCTGACGGCTGGATGAAGCCCGATGGTCCTCAACGGCTTCTTTCATAATTTTGATCTGTTCTTTATTGAACCAGCGCTTCAGTCTTGCATCTGCCTGCAGAATCTTACCGCTGGTAATATGATGAATGGCACGCGGACCGCTCATCCCCAGGTCGTGGTAAGCGGCTATTACATACACCATATCGATGTCGGCTCCGGTTACCGGAACCAGTTTCAGAGAGTTTCTGATGACTCGGGTAACATGTCTGAGTCCATGACTTTCGCCAAAAGCATTATATTTGGGGAGAATCTGTTTCTCCACAAAGTCCATGATTTCGAGATTTACCTGTTGCTTCATAGATATTCCTCCACTTTATTTATATAATAAGGTACGCGCGTACATTATTATAAGTTTATTATTGTTCAATTCGCCATTCCGATGATGATCAGGGATGATACAATGCCGAAACAGAAGATGTTCAGAGCTGTTTTGCCCAGAATTCTGTTCAGTTCTCTGCCTTCGCCTATCTTTTTCATCTCCATATAGGTTCTGTTGTGCAGAACGATATAGAGTGATGCAAGCGGCAGGAACATGCTGCTGGCTTCATGCTGAAATACTTCGTAGGTGGTTACACCTATTATGGTAATGATGCCCAGATTGCCCAATGCGCAGTATAACCGCTCGGCATTCTTCTTTCCTATGTGAACCACAAGAGTCTTCTTGCCGGCTCTCAGGTCGTTGTCATGATCACGGTAATTGTTCAGGATGAGCAGCGTATCAACTACCAGTCCGCAGGCTACAGATACGAGAACCGCTTCCAGGCTTACTCCCTGCATGGTTTCGGGCATTACGAGATAATAAGTGCAGCATACGGGTACAATGCCGAAGAAGAGCAGCACCAGAATATCGCCCATGCCCAGATAGCTCAGCTTGGTGGTGTAGAGGAAACAGAAGAGGACGCAGCAGATACCCACGATGATCATCTCCTTTCCGCCGTAAAAGGCGAGGGGCAAACCGATGATACAGCCCAGAAGGGTAGTGATGATGATTCCCCATTTCATGGCTTTCATGGTAATCCAGCCTTCTGCGCAGGCTCGCTTCGGTCCCAGTCGGGTTTCATCGTCGTTGCCATGCTTGAAATCGAAGAAGTCGTTCACGAAGTTGGAGTCTATCTGCATTACCCAAGCAAAAAGCAGGCAGAGCAGGGCAGGAACCCATTGGCAGTTGGCACTTGAATCCTTGTATGCCAGGGCTACTCCCAGCATCACCGGTACTGCCGCTGCCGAAAGGGTGACGGGGCGGGCGGCGAGAAACCATGCTTTGATAGAATTTGTCTTTATCATCATATTGTTGCTTTTAAATTATAAGGAGCGAGGTTTTTGGGGAACCTCGCTCCTTGTTGTTATTCATTAAGAAAAGATTCGCTTCTATTTTATTTCAGAAGAATCTCTTGTGGAAAAGATTCGCTTCCTAGTTGAAGAAGTTCCAGCTTACACCCATTCTGAAAACTCGCTGGTTCATCGGATAGTGAGGGGTGAAGAAGTAGTTCTTGTCGCCTTGTCCTGCATTCAGATGGCTCATCATCACGAAGAAGCGGGTGTGCTTGATGTGAACATTGGCGTAGGCATTGACGATAGGGTAGTTGCCCACCTTCACGTTCTTCTCGCCGTTGCCCTGTACGGTATATTGACCAATGTAAGGAGAATAATCTGGAGCCTCGTAGCTGGTGAAGTATCTGGCATCAGCACCCAACTCGATATTCAGTACCTTTACCACCTTGAATTTGATGAAGAGGTTGGTATATACGTTGAGGTCTGGCACTGGCAGGGCACTCTTGCTGCTGGTATGCTGGTAGGTAATCATGTTCTGCCAGTTGAAAATACCGAACTTGAAGTCCTGCTGTAGCTGCGCTGTAATCAGATTGATGGCATCGCCGCTCTGCATTGGTGTCACTGTCACGCCTGTGCGCAGGCCATTTTCTGTAATCGTATATTGCTGTGAGAAATAAGTATAGTTCTTGATTTCATCCACAGCCACACGCAGCGTGGTGTTGGTCTTGCCGAATCTCAGAGTTCCCATGATGCGGGTATGGATAATCTTGCTCAGATCATCATCCCACCAGAGATGTCGGGCGTGATACTTGCGATAGTAGAACGATGGCGTTTCGTGATGTATGAATGCATCGCCTCTTACCTGTACGGTGTCACCCAGGAATGGCAGGTTGATGTCTGCGCTTCCATCAATGGCAAAGGTACCGGCATCTACTCCGGTGAGTCCTACCTCGCCCACTACATTATAGTGAAGGGTCTTGCCCTGAGTCTTACTCAGCTGACCGCCTACGCTCAGAGCATGCTCATTGAACTTCTCAAATCCGCCTTCGGTATTCGGCAGTTCGTAGTGGCGGAGGTCATAGCTGGCGAAAGCTTTCAGACCAGCCTTTGCCCACTTGCTGAATCCCTCGAGCGTTCCCATTGCCACGGTGTTCTTGATGCGCCAGTGTCGGGTCTGATCGTAGATAGAATCGCCTGTAAACTTGCCGGCATTGTAGTACTCCTTGAGATAGTAGTCCTGTGGAGTCTGGTAAGCCTGGTAGATACGCTTGTAGTTATCAAACTGCACGGTGTGGATGAAGCTGGTTACCGGAACATATTCTGTCTTGTAGAAGAGTGAGTCCTGCGCTTTCTTCTTCTCTACGGTGAGCAGGCTGTCTGCCATAGCCTTGCTGTTTACTGCAATTCGAGTGCTGTCGCTCTTGAAGTCCTGGGCTGCCTTGTTTGCAACTATTGCCTTGTTGTTCTTGGCAGGTTCATCGCCGGCAATCTTTGCATCTGTAGGGCGACCTGAGAACTGCTTCTTCTGGTTTTTGTCGAAAGTCTTTTCGTCAAATTCCCTGCCTTGTTCCCTTGCTTTCTTTCTTGCCTCCTCCTTGGCTTCCTCGGCAGCATTGTCCTTTGCTGACTCCATGGCGAATTTCTTGGCCTTGATTTCTTCCTCGGTCATCTTCACCTTGCGGCTGAAGCCCACATTGTAGCGGTGGGTGAAGAAGATGTGTTGATTGTCGTTGCGATTCCAGTTCTGCTGCAGCACGGTCGGTATTTCGTTGGTGGCGAAACTCTCGGTGAAAAGCTCCGGATGCTTGATGTAGTCATCATTGGTAATACCTCCGTTCTCCGTCACCTTCTGGTGGTTGGTGCTGAAAAGGAAGTGCGCCTGATAGCGGTCGCCCAGATAAGAAGTCCACATCGTATATTTGAAGTGCGCCGTGCTCTGTGCATCGTAGTAGCCGCGACCGTATTTGTAGTCGAATCGAAATCCGCCACCCAGCTGCTTGTTGGCATTCACCGCAAAGATTGCCTTGAAGTCATCCTCACCGTTGGTTCTGTCACCGCAGCTATTCAGCGTGATGTTGGTGATAGGCGAGTAGGTGTTGGTGAAGTGGAAGTCACTCACCGGGGTAACGATGTTGTCGTATGGCTCGGTGAAGATGAAGTTGCCCTGCGTGTTGCGTCGGTCGATGAAGATGCGGTTGATGCGGGCGGTACCCATGTTACCCAGGGTGTTGTACTCTCCGCGCAGTCCTTCCGTGAAGGTTGTGTTCTGGTACATTGCCTGCATGGTGTCCACCACGGCAGCCCGGGTATCTCCAAATCTCTCATCCACAGTCCATACCCTGATGCCCTTCGGAATCTCCTTGTCAGTGCCCAGCGAGTCGGTGTTGATGCGGTTGCCGGTCTGTGGGCGGAACTGTGAGTCTTCGTTATTGTTGAAATCCGTAAAATCGCGTTGTGCCGCAACTGGTAGAGTTGCAGCACAAGCTAGGATTGTAGAGAATAATATTTTCTTCATTTCTTATTTATTGAATAAGCGGATGCAAGCCTATTTTGAATGGTCGGATGCAAACCTTTCTTATTTTTTGAATAATCGGATGCAAACCTCGGCAATTTTCAAGACTACGCCGATGATCAGCAGTACATTGGCAATCGTGCGGTCATCCATTTGGGTCCAGAGTATGACACCTACGATGGCGAAGAGCATAAATCCGATGTTGAGCCAGTTTCTGGCTACGAGCATGTTGCTCTTGTCTGCATACTCCAATCTTCTGTGTTGGCGACGGTTTGGGCGCACGGCATAGCTAGTCTGTGGCTGCGTCTGAGACGCCTCATGGCTCTGGCTCTGTGGCTGCGCCTTTGCGGTTTCCTCGCTCTGTGGGATGTTTGTTGTGTTGTTATCTTTTGTCTGATCCATATTTTATGAGATGATTTTTATTTTCTAACAAGTTTGGTCAGATCATTGAAGATCTGGTCCTTGCGGTCAATGGTTCCGCGGCGGAACTTGCCGTAGATCTTGGCCAAGTCGTTTTTCTTCTTGGTCAGGGCATATTTGTCGGTAATCACATTCTCTGCAGGCTCCTTGAAACCGGTGCTTCTGCCTTCCTCGTAGTTGAATACGATTCGGGTCATGGAGAGGTGGAGATGGTTGTCGCTGATGGTTGCCACCAGCTGGTACTTGGTCTCAGAGCGGTCGAGAGAGATGAACGACTGATTGAAGACAAACCATTCGTCCATGATACAGGCGATGATCTGCTCGTTCTTGTTGTTTCTGTTCACCAGGGGGATGCGGCTGTTGATGTTCTGCTCATTCTTGATGAGCTTGCTCATATACTGGAAAACAATGTTGTAGATTTCGTCTGCACTCTTTCCGTTTGCCTGGGTGTCGAGAACAAATTCCACTTTTCCCTCGGCATTAAGCTGGATGGCTCCCGCCAGGTATTTCGGATCTTCCTTGAGCACCACGCCCTCGGCAGTCTTTTCCACCTTTTTCTCTTCTATCTCCTCTGTCACGGTTGGTACGACCCAACCCGCACCTTCAGAAGTTCCGGTAGTATCCTGCTTCTTGGTGGTATTATCCTGAATCTTCATCGCAGGCACCGTTTCTGTAGCTGGTACAGAAGTCTTGGTAGCAGGCACTGAATTCTCTGCATTCTTCTTCAGTTTTTCTGCTTCCTGCTTCATTCTTTCTGCTTCAGCCTTCAATCTCGCAGCTTCCGCTTTCGTTTTCTCAGCTTCCGCCTTTATTTTCTCAGCTTCCGCCTTTACCTTGGCAGCTTCTGCCTGAGCCTTGGCTGCTTCCAGTGCCTTTTTGGCTTCCTCTAACTCTTTTTGCGCCTTTTCCAACTGCTGCTCAGGGGTAAGCACATTCTGTGCCTGTATGGTGAGAGCAGAAATCAGCACGAGTATTGAGATAAATATCTTTTTCATGATCTGTTGTTTAAATGTTTAATGTCTTGTCCTCCTCGTCCGAGTATAGGAGCTCGGAGGTGTTTCTAACATACAAAGGTATAAAAATAACTTGATATATTTCTACATGGAAGCGATTATTTATACATTCTTTTGCTAAGTTAACAATATTTTTTAGGAAAAACGCTCCTAGTTTCAAATATTTTCGTATCTTTGCAAAAAAATATAGCTATAAATATGGGATTATTCGGATTATTTAGCAACAAAAAAAAGGAAACTCTCGATAAAGGCCTCGAAAAGACCAAGGAGAGCGTGTTTGGAAAATTGGCGCGTGCGGTGGCTGGTAAGTCAACCGTAGATGATGACGTGCTTGATGATTTGGAGGAGGTGCTCATCACATCCGATGTAGGTGTGGAGACTACCGTGAAGATCATCCGTCGTATCGAAGAGCGCGTGGCAAGAGATAAGTATGTTTCTACCTCAGAACTCAACAGAATCCTGAGAGAAGAGATTGCAAGCCTCCTAGAGGAAAATCATACCGATGACAATGAAAACTGGGATTTGCCTTCCGACCATAAACCATACGTGATTCTGGTAGTGGGTGTGAACGGTGTGGGCAAGACTACTACCATAGGAAAGCTCGCCTATCAGTTTAAGAAGGCTGGCAAGAAGGTGTATCTCGGTGCTGCCGATACCTTCCGTGCCGCTGCCGTGGAACAGATCTGCATTTGGGGCGAGCGAGTAGGGGTGCCAGTGGTGAAGCAGCAGATGGGTTCTGACCCTGCCAGCGTGGCCTTCGATACCCTGCAGAGCGCCAAGGCGAACGGTGCCGACGTGGTGCTGATTGATACTGCCGGACGCCTTCATAATAAGGTGAACCTGATGAATGAGTTGAAGAAGATCAAGGAGGTGATGAAGAAGGTGATGCCTGAGGCTCCGGATGAGGTGATGCTCGTTCTGGATGGAAGTACCGGACAGAACGCTTTTGAGCAGGCTAAGCAGTTTGCTGCCGTTACCAATATCTCTTCGCTCGCCATCACCAAGCTCGATGGTACGGCTAAGGGGGGCGTGGTAATCGGTATCTCCGACCAGCTCAAGGTGCCTGTGAAGTATATCGGACTGGGCGAGGGCATGGAGGATCTCCAGCTCTTCAATAAGTCTGAATTTGTTGATTCCCTCTTTAAACACTAGAATACAAGTACTTAGAGGCTTTTGAGAAAAGAATTGGATGAAGTTAGAGTGAAGAACTGACGAGGAAAGAATTAGATTAAGATTATTATAGGATAAGTAGGATAAGAATGAAGAAAAATCAGATAGATATAGTAACCATGGGTTGCTCCAAGAACCTGGTGGATAGTGAGACCTTGATGAAGCTTTTCGAGGATAATGGCTACCACTGCGTTCACGACCCGAAACGCCCACAGGGTGAAATTGCCGTCATCAATACTTGCGGCTTTATCGAGGATGCCAAGCAGGAGAGTATCGATACCATTCTGGAGTTTATCCAGGCTAAGGAAGAGGGACGACTCCGCAAACTCTATGTGATGGGTTGTCTCTCACAGCGCTACCAGAAGGAACTGGAGGCTGAGATGCCCGAGGTGGATAAGTTTTATGGTAAGTTTAATTATAAGGAGTTGCTCAAGGAACTGGGCAAGGCTGATGTGCCTGCTTGCAGTGGAACCCGCCATCTCACGACTCCTCATCATTATGCCTATATCAAGATTTCTGAAGGTTGCAACCGCCGCTGTGCGTATTGCGCCATTCCTATTATCACCGGCAAGCACGTTTCCTGTCCGATGGATGAAATCCTCGATGAGGTGCGCCAACTGGTAGCCGATGGTGTGAAGGAATTCCAGATCATCGCCCAAGAGCTCACCTACTACGGCGTGGACTTGGACGGCAAGCATCACATCACCGAACTCATCAGCCGCATGGCGGATATTCCGGGTGTGAAGTGGATCCGTCTGCACTATGCTTATCCTAACCAGTTCCCGCTCGATTTGCTCGATGTGATGCGCGAGAAGCCAAACGTATGTAAGTATCTTGACATCGCCCTGCAGCATATCAGCGACAATATGCTCAACAGAATGCATCGCCACGTGAGCAAGCAGGAAACCATTGATCTGCTCAAGACCATCCGTGAGCGTGTGCCGGGCATTCATATCCGTACCACTCTGATGGTAGGTTTCCCTGGTGAGACTCAGGAAGACTTCCACGAGTTGCTCGAATTCGTTCGTACTCAGCGCTTTGAGCGTATGGGTGCCTTTGCTTATTCTGAGGAGGAGGGTACCTACAGTGCCAATAACTACGAGGATGATGTTCCTGCCGAGGTGAAGCAGCGCCGTCTTGACGAACTGATGATTCTTCAGCAGGAAATCAGCGCAGAGGTAGAGGCTGAGAAAGTGGGCAAGATATTGAAGGTGATTATCGACCGCAAGGAGGGTGATTACTATATCGGAAGAACCGAATTCTGCTCGCCAGAGGTGGATCCTGAAGTGCTGATCAAGGCAGGAGAGAAGCGTCTGCGCGTGGGTTGCTTCTACAATGTGAAGATTACCCAGAGTGAGGAGTTTGATCTCTACGGAGAAGTGGTAAAGTAATATGGGAGGTAATATTTTGACATCAGAATGAATAACAAGGAGTATATTGCAGAACTTGCTCAGCAGACTGGCTATTCACAGGACGACACCCAGAAGATGGTGCGCAAGGTGATAGATGCTATGATTGCTGAATTTGAGGATGGTGAGGCTGTCTCTATCCCCAACTTTGGTACGTTTGAAGTAAAGAAGCGCTTGGAGCGTGTGGTTGTTAATCCTACTACCAAGAAGCGCCAGCTTGTTCCGCCTAAGCTCGTACTCGGCTTTCGCCCTGTGGCCAGTGTCAAGGAAAAACTGAAGAATGGAGGTGAAGACTATGAGTAAAATTAGTTTAAGCGACTTGGCGCAGCGCCTGGCAGAGAAGTCGGGAATCAGTCTGCAGGATGCCGAATTGTTTATCAGAAAGATGTTTGATGTTGCCAACGAGGGGCTTCAGTCTGATAAGCTCGTGAAGATGAAGTGGCTTGGAACTTTCAAGGTAATGGCGGTGAAGGATCGTGAAAGCGTGGACGTGAACACGGGCGAGCGTATCATCATCGAGGGCCGTGACAAGATTTCCTTCACGCCCGATAATATTCTGAAGGAGATTGTGAATAAGCCTTTCGCCCAGTTTGAGACCGTCGTGGTGAATGATGGTGTGGATTTCGATGAAATCGACAGAAAATTTGAAAATGCTGAAGAGGATGGTCCTGTATCCGATTCTACGTTAGAGAGTGTTCCTGATTCAGAAAATTCTTCCGTGGAATCTTTTGTTGAACAGGATTCTCCTGCAACAAGTGGTGTGATAGATTTTTTGGATGAAGAAAACGAAGCTCCTGTTAGCGATGAAATGATTGTGATAGGAGAGAAGAGATTGTCTCAGGAAAATGTTGCTGAACCGGAAGAAAAGAAACCGGAAGAAAAGAAACCAGAAGAATCAGAACCTGCAGCGACAGAACCTGCTGTATTTAAACCTGCAGTATCTGAACCGGTAGAATCTGAATCTGCAACTTCTGAATTGGAAACAAAGGAATCTGAAGTTCCAGCTCAGAATGAAGTTGAGTCTGTTGTTTCTGATGAAGAAAATGAATCGACATTAACAGAGGAAACTCCTATTGCAGAGAAAGTTCCTTCTGATGAAGAAAACTCTATTACTGAAATTCCTATTGTAGAGGAAGCTCCTTTTGAAGAGAAAGCTTCTTCAGATGAGGTAACCGATAAGCGTCATATTGTTTTGCCTCGTTCTCTTGTTGTTGCAGCGAGCGTAGTATTCCTGGCAATGATTGGAGGCTTTGGTTGGTTTGCTTTTAATTATGGCAAGATGGCTGCCCAGCGTGATCATCTCGCTCTGCAGTTGGATAATTACCAGCAGATTGCGACAGAGAAGAAGGCGCCAGCCAAGTCTGCTTCAACGCAGGAAGAAATACTTCGCAAAAAGGCTATCGAGGATAGTGTAAGAATGGCACAGGCAAGTGAAGCTGTCAAGAAAGTCGAAAATGCCGAGCAGAATATGGATGCGACGGCTGATAAGCAATCAATTGATGTAAAATCGGCTGAGGCTAAAAAGCATGCAGAAGCTAAGAAGAAAGAAGAAGCCAGAAAACAGGCAGAAAAGCATGCTGCCCAGGCAAGCAGCAAATACGACCAGGATGTTCGTGTTCGAACCGGAGCCTATCGTATTATTGGTGTTTCCGAGGTAGTTACGGCAAGAGAAGGACAAACCATCAAGTCGCTCAGCCAAAAGTACTTAGGTCCAGGAATGGAATGTTACGTAGAAGCTCTGAATGGTAATTCCCTGTTGAAGCCAGGTCAGAAAGTCAAGATTCCGAAGTTGGAATTGAAGAAAAAGAAATAATTTTAAAGAAATTATTTGAAAATACAAAAGAGGGTGTGTCATAAGTCCATAACGCACCCTCTTTTTCGTTTCTTCATCCGATGAATAATGGAGCATCCTCTTACATAAAAAACTTTTGAGATTTTATTTCTTCTCCAATTCCTGAAGGCTTTCCATTTTCTTTGTTTCCAGGAACTCGTAGATTCCACAGAGATGCTCGCGGACGCGACCATGGCCGAATTCGTACACCTTGCTGACCAGACCATCCAGGAAGTCACGGTCGTGACTCACTACAATCAGCGTGCCGTCGAAATCCAGCAGCGCCTGTTTCAGTACATCCTTCGTCTTGAGATCCAGATGGTTGGTAGGCTCATCGAGAATCAGCAGATTCACCGGCTCCAACAGCAGCTTCAGGATAGCCAGACGGGTTCTTTCTCCACCCGACAAAACCTTTACCTTCTTGGTAGAATCCTCGCCACCAAACATGAATGCACCCAGCAAATCGCGAATCTTATTTCTGATTTCGCCCTTGGCAACATCATCTATCGTCTGGAAAACCGTAAGTTCGCCATCGAGCAGAGAAGCCTGATTCTGAGCAAAATAGCCAATTTGAACATTGTGTCCTAATTCCAGCTTACCCTCGTTCTGAAGCTGACCCATGATGCATTTTACGAGCGTAGATTTACCCTCACCGTTTCTTCCCACGAAGGCAATCTTGTCGCCACGCTCCACGGTAAGATTCACGCCGCTGAATATCTGCTTGTCATCAAATGCCATTGCCACGTCACTCATCTGAACCGGATAGGCTCCGCTTCTCGGACTCGGAGGGAACTTCAGTCTCAGTCGGCTGGTATCCTCCTCGTCCACCTCGATCAGTTCCAGCTTTTCGAGCATCTTCACGCGGCTCTGCACCTGGAATGTCTTCGAATATGTGCCCTTGAATCGCTCGATGAAGTCCTTGGTCTCGGCAATCATCTTCTGCTGTTCCTCATATTTCTTCATCTGCTGTTCGCGGCGTTCCTTGCGCAGTTCCAGATATTGGCTGTAAGTGGCTTTGTAGTCGTAGATGCGGCCCATGGTTACTTCGATGGTTCTTGTTGTAATGTCGTCAACGAATTTTCGGTCGTGGCTGATGACAACTACCGCTTTCGAACTGTTGATGATGAAGTCTTCGAGCCAGCCGATAGATTCGATGTCGAGATGGTTGGTAGGCTCATCGAGCAGCAGCACGTCTGGCGATTTCAAGAGCAGTTTTGCCAGCTCAATAAATCGCCAGACGTGCTGCTGCTTGACGAGCCTACCAACCATCTTGACATTGAGTCCATTCAATGGCTGGAGCAGTTTATCATAAATTCGCCAGCGGCATTGCTCCTTGTCAGCCATGACCGTGCTTTTATTAACAATGTCACCAATCGCACGATAGAGATAACCTGTGGACATATCGAAGACTATAAAGTGCCTTACGACAAGTATTTGGTGCTCAGGCAAGAGCGTCGCGAACAGCAAATACGAGCTTGGCAAAACCAGCAAAAGGAAATAGCTGATGCCAAGGCTTTCATAGACAGGTTTAGATACCAAGCCACGAAAGCCGTACAAGTGCAGCAGAAAATCAGGCAGCTTGAAAAGATCGTGCCAATAGAGATTGACGAGGTTGACAATAAGGTCATGCACCTGAAGTTCCCGCCTTGCTTGCGTTCCGGAGACTATCCGGTAATCTGCGACGAGGTTGGCAAGGCATACGGCAACCACACTATATTCTCTCATGTCAACCTTACCATAAAGCGTGGTGAGAAGGTGGCTTTCGTAGGTAAGAACGGTGAAGGCAAATCAACGCTCGTGAAGTGTATCATGGGCGAGATACCTTTTACTGGCAAGCTGAAGATAGGTCACAACGTGGAGATAGGCTATTTCGCACAGAACCAGGCCCAGATGCTCGATGAGTCTCTTACCATTTACGATACCATTGACGAGGTAGCGACTGGTGACATGCGACTGAAGATAAACGACCTTCTCGGCGCGTTCATGTTTGGCGGTGAGGTGTCGGAGAAAAAGGTTAAGGTGCTCAGCGGAGGAGAACGCTCTCGCTTGGCAATGATAAGGCTTGAGCCTGTCAACCTGCTCATCCTCGACGAGCCAACCAACCATCTGGACATGCCTTCGAAAGACGTGCTCAAGGAAGCCATTAAAGCGTTTGACGGCACCGCCATTATTGTCAGTCACGACCGAGACTTCCTCGATGGTCTCGTGTCAAAGGTATTCGAGTTTGGCGGTGGAAAGGTGAAAGAACACCTTGGTGGAGTCTACGACTGGATAAGGAGTCAGAACAACGCGGAAGTGGCTTCTTTCTCTAAGTCCGCCCCAGTGGTTGAGGCTCCAGCCAAACAAGAGGAAATCAATATTGCCAAGCCAGCGGAGCGCGTAGAGTCGTATGCTGAGCATAAAGAGCATCAGAAGAAGATAAACAGGATTAAAAAGGCGGTAGCCGACTCTGAGAAGAAAATAGCGGAGATGGAGGCACGCCTAAAAGAACTTGACACGTTGCTCATGGATGCCAAAAACGCGTGCGACATGAAACTTGTCACGGAATATACCACTACCAAGGAGGCCCTTGACAAGGAGAACGACCGTTGGATGCAACTGTCAGAGCAACTTGAAAGTCTCTAAGACACATAAAAACGCTAACAATCAGTTATATTCTAAATCATATTATGAGAATAGCACATTATTTACCCATAATCATGATGGCTATCGCACCAGTCATTGGCACAGGTGCAAAGGGCAATGTATCGAAGTCGGGGCTTGACCTTAGCAACCTCGACCGCAGTGTGAAACCATCTGAAGATTTCTACCGTTTCGCGACAGGTGGATGGCAAAAGCTTCATCCGCTTCCAGCTGCTTACAGTCGTTTCGGTTCGTTCGACATGCTGCAGGAGAATGTCAACAAGCAAGTAAGCACCATCCTCACTTCGCTGACGAAGAAGAAATACGCGGATGGCACCACCGAGCGCAAGTTGAGCGACTTTTATAAGCTCGCTCTCGACACGGCTCGCCGCAATCGTGAGGGCATCGCCCCAGTGAAGCCTCTGCTGAAAGAGATAGAGTCGGCAAAGGGCCGCAAGGGCATTTACGCCTTGCAACTTAAATACGCCAAGATTGGCCTTGGACAGCCCTTTGGCACCTTCTTTGGCGCAGACGACAAAAACGTGACAAGGAACATCCTGCAAGTCTATCAAGGCGGACTTACGCTCGGCCAGAAAGATTGGTATGTCAACAATGATGAAGCTACCGTAAAGATAAGGAAAGCGTATAAGAAACATCTTGAGAAGATGTTCATGCTTTATGGTTTCGACGCCAAGGCCGCCAAGAAAAAGGCTGCCGCCGTGTTCCGCTTTGAGACAGAGCTCGCTCTAATATCAAAGAGCAACACTGAGCTTCGTGACCCGCAAGCCAATTACAACAAGATGACCCTCAAGGAATTTGAGGCTAACTATCACAATATCCACCTCGCGCAACTTGCCAAGGCAGAAGGCGTCAACGAGAGTTGCATCCAGGAGATGATAGTGGGGCAGCCCGCGTTCTTCAACGGCCTCGACAAGCTCGTGTCGCTTCTTGACGCTTGGGAGTGGAAAGCCTTGATGGAATGGGATATCATTAACGCGTCTGCAAATTACCTTTCCGACAATATTCGTGAGGCTCATTTCGACTTCTTTGGTCGCACGATGTCTGGACGCAAGGAGGATTACCCATTGTGGAAGCGCGCCACAAACACCGTAGACAACGCCATGGGTGAGGCTCTCGGAAAGATGTATTGTGAGAAATACTTCCCAGAGACGTCGAAGCGCATGATGGAAAATCTCGTCAAGAACCTTCAAAAGAGTCTTGCCGAGCGCATCAAAATGCAAACTTGGATGAGCGACAGCACAAAGAACAACGCGCTGGACAAGCTTTCGAAGTTCTATGTCAAGGTGGGCTACACTAACAAATGGACCGACTATTCCAAGTTGAACATTGACCTGAACAAGAGCTTCTTCGAGAACATTCTCGCCACACGTGTCTTCAAGTTAGAGAAAGAAATAGCCGACAAGGCCGGCAAGCCAGTTGAACGCGACGAGTGGCAGATGACTCCGCAGACGGTGAACGCCTATTACAATCCCACCACAAACGAGATTTGCTTCCCTGCCGGAATATTGCAGCGCCCGTTCTTTGATCCCAAGGCAGATGCTGCTTTCAACTACGGTGCCATTGGCGTGGTTATTGGCCACGAGATGACTCATGGATTCGATGACCAAGGCCGTCAATATGACGCCAACGGCAATCTCCACAACTGGTGGACGGCACAGGATGCCAAGAACTTTGACGAGCGTGCCACTTTGTATGCCAATTATTTCGATTCAATAGAAGTATTGCCGGGCCTTCACAGCAACGGCCGCTTCACGCTTGGCGAGAACCTTGCCGACCACGGAGGTCTCATGGTGTCGTTCAATGCCTTCAAAGAAGCTACCAAAGACCATCCATTGAAGAACGCTGATGGCTTCACGCCTGAGCAGAGGTTCTTCATCGCCTATGCTGGCGTATGGGGACAGAATATCACCGAGCAGGAAATTCGCAATCGCGTAAAGCGCGACCCGCATGCCTTGGGCGAGTGGCGTGTCAATGGCGCGTTGCCACACATACAGGCTTTCTATGATGCTTTCGGCATAAAGAAAGGCGACAAGATGTATTTGCCAGAGGATCAGCGCCTTCAGCTCTGGTAATCATGATAATTCATTTCTTGCCAACTCTTTCCCTTAGAGTTGGCACTGCATAAAAAACATTGCACGAAATCACAAATTGACATTAATTTGCGATTTCGTGCTTTTTTGTTTTTGAGTTAAGGGAAGAAATTGCTAACTTTGCGAGGTATTAAACACTTATTTAACAAGAGCGCACCGCGCTGCCATAAACAAAGCAGCGACCATAAGACATGAAAGACGTTAAGAAGATAGTGCTGACAGGAGGCCC
>OIYQ01000524.1_pt1 | contig 15607 bp, 13 predicted proteins | sample 1588311 | NCBI WGS metagenome assembly OIYQ01 (sample SAMN03283244) | human gut metagenome | biome: human-associated habitat; material: feces | host: Homo sapiens | place: Peru | collected 2012
GCCTTTGCAACATTCATAAGCTGCTCGTTGGTCTGACTGTCACATGCCTTCGCTGCAGTATCACCCTTACCACCGTACCATACTATCACAGAGCTGTCTTTATGAAGAGAAAGCGCCTTTTCGCATGCCTTTACAGCTTCATCCTGCTCCTTAACAGTCATGATAAAGCCTCCCTTGTGACAGAATATCGCACCGGAAATTCCTGTAGCATTTACCAGCTCCTCACCTTCAAGCCCCAGCCACTCTGCCGGAAAAGAACACTTGTAATTCATCGAGTATTCTCTTTTCTGCGGCTGTATACAAAAGCCGCCTCTGTTTGACGGAAAAATAACAAACGCAATATCCGTTTCACTCAGAGCCTTCTGACACGGGATAAACTCAGGAAGCACCAGTATTCTGCTTGCCGGATCGTGCTTTGTAAGCACCTCCTCCACTCTCTTATCGGCTCTCTCATTGCCACGGTATCTCTCAAATTTGTTTTCCAGTATCATGCCTGCCACGCTTACCGCCTGAAAGAAAGCCTCATCGCTGCCGCCCTCATAATCCCATGACGGGTTGAAATTGCCTATAAGCGTTGCAAGCTCGTTTTTCTCACCTGTATTGTCATTGTTGTCGAGAGGCTGGACAAATGACTCATCGAATTTTACCGCAAGCTCCTCACCTAAAATATCCGCTCCAACAGCCTCCCACAGCAGGCCAAATGCCGCATACGGCACACCGTTTTCCCTGATTCTGCTGTCCTTCTGATGATGGTCAAACTCACCACGCCCTATATCAAAAACTATTCCTGTAAAATCATCAGGCACACTGTTGCCCCTTGTTATGCTGATCTCAGGGTTTATATACAAAAGCAGGGCTGATGAGAACACATCATCTGCATGAAATTTGCCACCATGTGTGAAGGCACAGGCATCCTTTTGTTTTATCTGCTCTATTAATCTGCTCATTTTTTAACCTCATATGTATTCTTTTGCGTTATGATACCTTATAACTCTTTAATCATAATTGTAATATTCAAAATGTCAATATAATTGATGCTAAAACATCCGTTGACATAAAGGGTTGTCTGTATTACTATATATAATACAAGCAATACAATTATATCACTTACAGATTTTGTCATATTACAGCCTGCTCATAAAAATTGATACATTTCAAACAGGCTATGACATATAAACAGTAAGATACAGGAGGTTCACATGATAATAGAACTTGACATGTCAAGCAGTACACCGATATACGTACAGCTCAGAAACCAGATTGTAAAGGGAATAGGCAAAGGTGAGCTAAAGACCGGCGAAAAGCTTCCAACCGTACGCCAGCTTGCAAGCGATGCCGGTGTAAACACAATGACTGTCAATAAAGCCTATCAGATCTTGAAAAATGAGGGATTTATCCGTACAGACAGACGGCTCGGTGCTTTTGTGTCAGAATCCATCGCAGATGATACAGATTTCACTGAAAAGCTGGAATCAGAGCTTGAGCTTTTAAGTGCTGAGGCCTGTCTCACCGGAATGAGCCGTGAGGAATTTTTATCAATGTGTGATAAAATATATTCACAAATGAAACCATGTACCGCTTAGCAGAGGAGGCAGACTATGGAAATTATCATGTTTATTATCTTTATAGTTACAAACCTTTTTATCATACTATGTATGCAATTTGCGTACACACACGCCTATAAATATGAAAACGGCATGTATCTCAATGTACATATTCCATCATCTCACAAAGAAGATGCCGAAGTAACCGAAATCGTCACCACCGGAAAATGCAAAATGAAACACTTTCAGATTGCCAATGTGATTATCTCCATTGCGATATGCTTTATTGTTTTTATTAACATTGCCGTTTTTGTTCTGGTATATATTGTCTGGATGTTTGCATATATCTTTGGAATCATTCATATTCCAAACAGCTCCCATAGGAAAATGTATGCTCTGAAAATACAAAACGGATGGATAATAGAAGCCCAACGCAAAAAGGTTTATATCGACACCCGCGTTTCAGCAGAAGCCGGTGCCACGACAGTCAGCTATAAATGGCACGCACTCTTTTTAATTACTGAGCTTGCAGCATATATACCATATTTTATGCTTGGTGACACCCATTACAATATCCTTATGATTTCGCTGTTTTTGTGCTCTGTTTTAGTATCCACACTTTCGCTAGTATTTCATGCTTTTATAAACAAAAGCGAGCGCCACGTATACAGCATGGATTCAAAGCTCAACCTTATTGTCAACAATACCATGAAAAAATATAAAAGCATCGCAATGCTTCTCCTAAGCGGACTAAACGCTATCGCATGGATTTATGTAGCATTATACACAGGTATCACCGGAATACTTCCGGCATCATCCTATTATGTGTATATTTTCATTCAGTTAATAGCCGTTTTGGGATTTATTGTTCCAATTTATATGGGCTTAAACAGAAAGAAGGAACTGCTGTCTGCCAACACCTCACCAATAGATGTGGACGATGATGAATACTGGAAAACCGGCTACTACTATAATCCCGACGACAAACATATTCTCATTGAAAACCGCATGCAGTCTGGCAACTACACGTTTAATTATGCTAAAAAAGGCGCGTGGATTTTCACAGGAATCACCTGTACAATAATAGCCGGCTGTATCATCCTGGTGTTTGTCTGCATGCTTCCTTTGATTAATATACAGGAAAAAATCACTCTGACAAACAATAACCTTACTATTTCTGCCGGTGGCTATACAAGCGAGATTGATGTAAATGACATCACAGAGCTTAAGCTTCTGGACGAGCTGCCGGATGACAGTTTCCTGCGTACAAACGGAGCCTCTACCGACAGCTATGATATCGGCAGGTATGAAGGACGCACCCTTGGAAAATGCAGCCTGTATGTATTCGACGGATACACTCCTATTCTCATGATAAAATCGGATGATACACTGGTGTTTGTTAATTCTAAGGAAGATGGGGAGATAGAGGGGTTGTATGAAGAATTAAGTCAATAAATTTGTTCTTTTTATGTTATACTGTAATCGTATACCTAAAAAGAAAGCAGGCAAAATCTATGAAAACACGACAAGAAGCATTAGACTACGGCTTATCATTTCCAAATACATATCAGGAAGCACCATTCCACGACCCAAACTGGCAGCTCGTGCGTATAAAGGACAGCAAAAAGGTTTTTCTGTGGACCTATGAGCGCAATGGTTTTATCAATTTAAATGTCAAGGTATCCCCTGCCTGGCGCGACTTCTGGAGGGATGCCTTCCCATCGGTCATCCCCGGCTGGCACCAGAACAAGGACAACTGGAATACCATCATTCTCGATGGCAGCATACCTGATGACGCTATAAAAAACATGATTGCAGACAGCTATGACCTTGTCACCTATAATCCGACCAGGCTCATATATGAAGCTGTAAAAAGGATTCCAAAGGGTTGTGTTGCCACATATGCACAGGTTGCTGAGCTTGCAGGCAATAAAAAAATGTGCCGGGCTGTCGGCAATGCCCTGCACAAGAATCCCAATCCTGATGAAATTCCATGCTATAGGGTGATAAATGCAAAGGGTGAGCTGTCAGGGGCTTTTGCCTTCGGCGGAGCCGATGAACAGGCTAACCGTCTAAGAGCAGATGGAATTGAGGTCATAGACGGCAGGGTTGACCTTGATAAATATGGAATACGGATTGCAGATGATGTTATACATACAAAAACAACAGTGGAACCACTTACTTAAATAATGGTTCCACTGTTATTTTTACGCATATATTCAATGATTGCAGCTACTATACTCTCTGCATTATCAAATTGTTTTTGAGCTTCTTCTTTCGATGCAATAATAATTCCCTCCTTTTGTATATTTGAATAATACGGCAAGCTGTTTACCCAATTTTTAAAGTGTTTTTCATTTTTAATATTCACACTTATCGGCACACCATACTCAAGTTCAATATCATAAGCTGCATCAAATATTTCATCCTCTATCTGTATAATCCTATCATCCGTCAGCTCCGTCAAAACCATTATATCCATATCTGAATTATCTCCATAATCTCCTCTTGCATATGAACCATATAATATCATCTGCTTTAACGAATCACCCATAATGCTTTTTGTCTTATTTCTGAACTCACATAATATCCGGTTTCTATCACTCATATTATCACTTCCTAATTCTTATAAAACAATTGTAGCTATTCATTTTCGCACCATATTTCTGATAAATATATCTTAACATCAAACCCTATTAAATACAAGAAACAGTTGCATTCTCTTATATATGCAGCTTCCGAAACTGCGCCGGTGTCATCCCGGTAAGTTTCTTGAACATGACGATAAAATGGCTGGCATCTGAGTATCCCACATCAGATGCTATATCCTGCACCTTGCGCCTGCTGTTTATAAGCAGTAACTCCTTGGCTTTATTGATGCGGTAGTTTGTCAGGTACTCATACACCGAGCAGTTCATAAACTCCGTAAAAACACGCGATAGATATTGCTGCGATACAAATACACGATCGGCAAGCTCCTTAGCGCTGATATCGTCCATGTAGCTTTCTTCTATAGCATCTATAACAGGCTTTATAAAACGCACATAGCTTTGGTCATCGCTATCGTGTGTGTGGTTAGACTGATCCGAGAGCAAAAGCATGATGCCATAGCAGTCGAGCGAGAGCATCTGCGTATCACTGGAGCGTTCCTTAAAATCTTCTACCGCCTTGTTAATCGCTCCCGACACCTCAATTCCCTTATTCTCATCAATCAGCCGGTATTCCTTTTCATCAAACATTTCCCTGAAGGCTGCCGCCATTGTCCCTGTAAAAGTGGCAAACTCTGTTTTCCATGGCAGGCTATTGCCGGATGAGATGTTTTTATTGTGATAGGAGTGTGGCACATTTGGCGCAATAAGAATCCCCTGCCCCTTTTGAAGCTCAACCGTATGACTGTTTGACAAACCACTGTCTGAAACAGACTGACTTCTGCTGTATACCGTCACCTCACCCACACCCTCCTTTGTCTGTAAATAATGGTACAGCGGATACCCTTTGGGGCGCGTCACACTTTCCTGCTCCCAATCGTTACCGACAGAGTCGAATTGAAACGGTTCTCTTGCGAAATTGCTTCCAAAATAAATAGGCATGATTTTTCCTTTCAAAAATGGTTTAGTTTCAGAATGTTATATAATTTGGTTTATGATGTTATACTATTTTCCGTAAATCTATTATATGATTAGTGCATAAGGAAACACATTTATAGTTTAAGAATATCATAATATTGGGGTTAATACCATAACGGAGGTAAAAAATGCAGTCAAAATTCAAAAGAATCCTTTTCGGAGGAGATTACAATCCAAATCAGTGGCCTAGGGAGGTCTGGGAGCAGGATATGGCATACTTTAAGGATGCCCATATCAACAGTGCCACAATCAACGTTTTTTCATGGGCTAAAATACAGCCTTCTGAGAATGAGTATAATTTCACAGAGCTTGACGAGATAGTTGATATGCTCTCAAACGAAAACTACGACATCGTCATGGCAACATCCACAGCGGCACTGCCTGCATGGATGGTAAAAAAATATCCTGAGACTATGAGCACCGACTACGAGGGACGCCAGCATAAATTTGGAGCCAGACACAATTTCTGTCCGAACTCCCTGGTATATCAGAAGTACGCAAAGGCTCTTGCGACAGAGCTTGCAAAACGCTATAGCTGCAATAAAAATATTTCTGTATGGCACATCAATAACGAGTACGGCGGATACTGTTACTGTGACAACTGTCAGAAGCAGTTTCGTGTATGGCTCAAGGATAAGTACAAGACCATTGATGCCGTAAACGATGCCTGGAACACAGAGTTCTGGGGACACACATTCTATGACTGGGATGAGATAGTCGTACCTAACGAGCTCAGTGAGGAGGCATGGGGCGGCATGACAAGCTTTGCCGGAATATCAACAGACTACAGACGTTTTTACTCTGACAGCATGCAAAACTGCTATAAGCTGGAGCGTGATGCAGTAAAAGCTATCATTCCCGATGCACTTGTCACAACAAATCTGATGGGTACCTTCAAGGGTCTTGACTATTTCAAGTGGGCTAAGGAGATGGATATCGTGTCGTGGGATAATTACCCTGCATACGACACACCATGGAGCATGGTTGCGATGACTCACGACCTGATGCGAGGTCTTAAGGATGAGCCATTCATGCTCATGGAGCAGACTCCAAGCCAGCAGAACTGGCAGCACTACAATTCATTGAAGCGTCCGGGACAGATGCGTGCACAGAGCTATCAGACCATAGCCCACGGTGCAGACACTATCCAGTTCTTCCAGCTCAGACGAAGCAAGGGTGGCTGCGAGAAATTCCACGGTGCTGTAATAGCACATGTCGGAACAACCGACACAAGGGTATTCAGGGAGACTGCACAGCTTGGACGAGAGCTTGAAAGCTTCGGCACAAGGACACTTGGCACACGTAATAAATCAGATGTGGGAATCATCTTTGACTGGGACAATTACTGGGCACTTGAGTACACAAGCGGACCTACACAGGACCTTAAATATGTTGACCAGATACACCGCTATTATGAGTATTTTTATAATAAAAATATCTCTGTAGATATGATTCCGGTTGATGGTGATTTTTCAAAGTATAAGGTGATTGCCGCACCAGTTCTCTACATGGTAAAGGAAGGCATGAAGGAAAAGCTCGAGCAGTTTGTGAAAAACGGCGGTACTCTCATTACCACATTTATGAGTGGTATTGTGGACCAGTCTGACAACGTGCATCTGGGCGGATATCCTGGACCTCTTCGCGAGATGGCAGGTGTCTGGGTTGAGGAAATTGATGCCCTCGCACCTGAGCAGTCAAACACTGTAAGCTTTTCTGATGGAAAAGAATATAAATGCAATCTGCTGTGCGACCTGATGCACGCGGAAGGGGCAGAGGTACTCGCCACATATGAAAGCGATTTCTATGCAGGAATGCCTGCTGTCACAAAGAACAGCTACGGAAAAGGCCATGTATACTATGTTGCCACACAGCTTGAGGCAGCCGGACTTGCAAGGGTGCTTGATGAAGCCATAGATGAAGTGTCTGTATCAGGTGTCATTGCTGAAGAGACAGGTCTTGAAATCACATGCCGCGAGAGCGAAAATACACGCTTTTACTATGTGATGAATTTCACTGATGAAAAGCAGACTCTCCCTGCAAGCCTTGCAGGAAAGGTTGACCTGATTACCGAAGAAACAGCTAAAGAGGGCGATGTGATGAATAAGTGGGATGTGAAGATACTTCAGGAAGCACTATAAGAGAGCCTTAATTATGTAAATTAAAGCATATCGTAAAGCCACACAAAAGCCGCTGCATGCATGCAGTGGCTTTTTGTGTGGCTTCTATTTTGTATATATGACATCATGCAACTGTTTCTGGTATTTAATAGGGTTTGATGTTAAGATATATTTATCAGAAAATATGGTACGAAAATGAATAGCTACAATTGTTTTATAAGAATTAGGAAGTGATAATATGAGTGATAGAAACCGGATATTTTTTGAGCTGTTTTGTGGATTTCAGCGGTTTCAGCTACTTTTTTCCAGAATTTTTCCAGCTTTTGGGCTGGATTTGCGGAGAGGGCATTGGAACAAAACAAAAAAGAGAGCAAAGTGATTATGATGATTTTTTTATTGCATCGAAAGAAGAAGCTCAAAAACAATTTGATAATGCAGAGATCATAGTAGCTGCAATCATTGAATATATGCGTAAAAACAACAGTGGAACCATTATTTAAGTAAATGATTCCACTGTTTTTATTAACTACGTTTTCTTCTTAATGAAACAACTATAGCTGCTGCTCCGATAATAAACACAGTAAGCATCAGGTCAGCCTGCATATTATCGCTTGTTTTTGCTGACTTTGCCTTCTCTGTTTTCTTTGACTCATTTGATTTTTTAACATCTTTTGCTGCATTCTTTGAATCAGACTTGTCCTTATATGCTACTGCATATGTTGAAAAACGATCCGTAGCAAAAGTCAATGTGCCATCTGCTTCATTGAACTGCGGAGTAATGATATCAGCAACGCCATCATGTACGCGGATAATCACATAGCTTCTTACTTTTGTATTGTCTTTATTCAAAAGATCATCAGAGAGTTTATATAAGATATCCACTGGTTTTGACAGCTTTGTGATATTCTTCTCAATAATCGCCTTACTGTCTGCATCCTTGATATTTAGCATCATTGTGATATCAAGGTAAGTACCTACTGTATACTCATTTTTTGCTGTATCAATAAGCTTTTTGTCTGCATCATTTGGTGTAAACGCCTCAACCTTTTTGGTGATTGACGTGTTCATGCCACTATAAATAGCATCAATCTCTTTATCTGTCAGACCTGTAATCGTTTCAAGAATCGCAGCTGTTTTGGCATCAAGCTGCGGCTTATCTATAGACTCAAGCTCTGCAATAATATCTCTTGCTTCATTATAGCATCCGGTATAACCATTATACTCATCAGTCACACCTTCTTTTTCCTTCTCCGCCTGTGAAAATGCATTATAATACTTTTTCAATAGCTCGTAAGTCTTTGCCAAATCTGCATATGACTCAACTATCGCATTTCTGTCTGATACAGCGGTGTCATAGGCTGTAATAATATTTGTCTGATTTTTAATCGCCTCATAATAATTCCTGCGTGAGCCTGAGATGTTTTTTTCTTCATCTCCATGGAAAGCACTGAGTGCCTTGTCAAAGCTGTCAAGCTGTTTACCATAGACATCAGACATATTAGCATAAAGTATGAATGACGGGCTTAGCAGAACTGCCTTTACATCCTCCATAGCACCGGCAATCTCACCTTTCAGCTGTTCTACACTTCCTGCTGATTCTTTATAGCTTGATTCTATATCTTCTGCCAGCTGCTTATCTAAAGGAAGTTTTTTTACTGCTTCATACGCTTTTTTTACCTTTTCAGCATTTGCTGCCAATTTGTCCGGTGTTACGGCATCATATGCCTCACCTGCTTTGTCTGTAGCTGCTTTTGCTGCCAAATACAAATTATTTACAGTCTTTTCATCAGTGCTCTTTGTCTCCAGATATGTGGTGACCGCACCTGTCTTTCCCAATTCTTCATCGCCAAAGCAGTCGGTGACTGAATTCCAAAACAGCTCTGTTGGTGCCCAGTATTCTTCAATTGACTTCCAATAAGCCTCAACCCTTGTATTCATAGCTTCTTCATCTATTGTTTTCTTTACTATGACATAGGTTGAGAACTTATTTGTCTCAAATGAGATCTTGCCGTCTGAAACTGTTGCATCAAGCACATCATAGCTTCCATTATGCTCCCTGACAACTGAATATTCACTGTCTTTATCAAAATCCTTGATAGCAACATCAAGTCTGATTGGTTTCTCAAATTCAGTGATATCATTTACCCAGTAATTATCAGCGCTGATTTCCTGCATATTTGTTCCCTTGCTTACTATATTTTGAAGGGAAATATCCAGATTGGCAACAACCTCTTTCTTTACTCCATCAGTGGCAGTAATATGTTCATTTGCTTTTGTAGTATCCGAAGCACTGTCTGATACATCTATCTTCAGATTTCCCGATGCTGCGGCATTATCACCATCGCTGATTTCAATTTTTCCTACTGCTGTAGAGCTTACGTCAGTGACATCATCAGCCTCTACAAAGGCACCCTTGAAATGCACATTTGTCTGTGGCATTGTGAAAGTAAATGTAGATTTTTCATCCTGTGGTGCAAGCGTGTTTCCATTTAGTGATACACCTGCAAGCTGATAGCCATAATCAGGAACAAGCTCAACAGTCACCTGCTGCCCCGGTTCTACTACCAGATTTCCACCATCCTTATTACCCGGATTACTTCCATACATATCCCAGTCTGTGAAATCTGTCTTGTCACCTACCTTGATGATTTTCGCTGTGCCATGCTCCAGATATGCATCCTCACCATGTCTCTTTGCATCATATGCCCACGTTACTGTGTAGCGTACCTTATCTATCTGGATAAAGGTCTGGCCTGCATTGATTTTCACTGCATTATCCTTTCCTATCTTCACAGATGTCTGGAGCATATAGCTGCCTGCCTTATCTGTCAGATATGCCATGATGCTTGTAACAGCTGAATCAAACTCATATGAGCTTCCGTTCTTTTGTACCTTTGAATTTGCATCTGACGCAAGCTCATTCAACGACTTATAATTTGCCCCATTATCAAGACTTACCATTACAAGCTCTGCCAGTGTATCAGTGCCTGCCGCATCGCCCTCCACACGAAGCTGTATTGTTTGTGTTGCTCCTTGTGGCGGCCTTCCAGGCTGCTCTCCCTGCTGTGGTTCACCCGGTCTGCCCTCACCCGGCTGCTGATTCTCATGCTGCTCCCCCTCTGCCCATATATGCTGCACCGGTGCAATCGCAAGCACCATAACAAGCGCAAGCATAACAGCCATTATTCTTTTGATTTTATTCATACTGCCTCTTCTCCCTTCCACGCATACTATATGATGACACTCTAAGTGCATGTCATTTATGCGTTTTACAAGTTATTACGATAGGAGAATTGTACCATTACACACAAAAAAAGGACAGTTGACATTCGTCTCAAAATGTCAAAAGTCCCATAAAATCACTGTTTTTCACGCGTCCAGCTATAATAGAACTGTACCAGTCCCATGCGAGCCTTGGTCTTGGTTTTTTCATTCATATTTGCAATATGTCTGTAGAGGGCTGCGCGCGAAACTGCCAGCTGCTTTGCCACCTCCTGCATACTTTCATCAGAATGTAAAAGATAAGCAAGCACCTCACCCTCACGCGGTGTGAGATTAAATTCCTTCACAAACAGCTCAAGCAATTCATCATCTGTCATTTTAGCTGCCTCATGGACTGTTATTTCAGCTTTGTCCTCTGCCGGTTTCTTCCTATACACATTTTCCGTATTATGCGATTCAACAGATGAATATATTTCTGTATCACCCCTGCGTAGCTGTTCATGATAAACAAACATAATCACACTGGTCACCGCAAACAATAGCACACCGATAATCATGGTAACATACTGCGGTGCTCTCATGATATAAAGTGATACTCCTGCCACCACGACAGCTGCTGTATTGTTCACTGCTCTGCCCATCCCGGCCCAAAGCGAAGGCTTATCAGTATGACATGCAAATATCATAAATCTTGAAGCAAAATAGACTGAAAAAAATCCTGCTGAGAGATAAAAAATGATAAGCCCTATCATAAAAGGACCTCCACAGCTAATCACAATCAGACATGTTGTGGAAAGCAAAAGCACTATATACATGATAAAGTCCATCATTCTATTATCATCCGTACTATATAAAAATCCGGCAACAATACCGCTGTATGCCAGAATGATTCTGGGCCACTGCCCTATATCCACGCTTCCTGCAGCATGCACCAGTGTAACAGCATTATCAAGTGTTGCAAACACAAATGTCATGACAAACACAATCAATATAAGGATTATTCCAAGCTTTTTAAGCGCATGCTTATCGCCCTCTGCGCAACCCTTATCTGCACTCCCTGTATCTGTATTTTCCACAGAAGATACAACATCAGAGCATGTATATCCACACACCTCACATAAGCTCCCGGCACAGAATACTGTCATAATAAACATAGCTGCCACAAGAAAAATCACCTGACACACATCATCCGCTATCAGGTTATTGTGCACAAGCTGCAGCAAAATTCCAATTCCGTATGATATTCCTGCCAGCTGTGTAATCCCATTTAGACCTTCATCAATGTGCTTCACCGCAAGAGCCGCCTGTGTATGGACCAGACTCCCAAAATAGCCCAGCACAATAAACAAAATAATTCCAAAAAGCAGCTCTCCTGCATAGCTTCCTGTCAGATATATGCCTATCATACATATCAAGGAGAGTGCCCCTGAAATGCATGGTATTATTTTTTTATTAAAGTTCTTTTTGTCACATATTCTGTCAATAAAATAATATGACAAAAACCCCGGCACGCTGCTTCCTAAAATAAAGCTCTGTGCCATAACCACACCGTTTGAATCCGTAAATACAGCCATTCTGTTATCAAACATATACTCGCTGCACAGAAAGACAAAATAAAAAAGAGCAAGCGAAATAATATTTCCGGATAGTTTTTTTATACTATTTATATTCATCTCACCTGCTCCTTAACACCAATAAATTATTCTGCCTGTTTTCTGATAAAATTATAGTAACATTAAACAGTTATAAATACAAGGAAAGTAACTGCATTTTTGTATCATTCACAACAGACAACCCGGGATTTCAATTATTAAGTGTAACTATATTCTACTTGTAGAAAATATTTCCAAGCATAAGGTCCTTCTTGAAGTTTCTGATGGTTGTATCATTGTCGATAAATACAGCCTCAATACCCATCATGGCTGCCCACTCGCCCATCTGCTCAGCAGTAAGGTCATATGTGAACGCTGTATGGTGTGCTCCTCCTGCAAGTATCCATGCCTCTGCACCTGTGTAAAGGTCAGGCTGTGGTGTCCAGAAGTTTGTTGCTACCGGAAGCTTTGGCATAGGCTTCTCTGTCTTCTTGCAGTCGACTGTATTGATAATGAGACGGAAACGGTCTCCCAAATCAACAAGTGATGTGGCAATACCGGTGCCCTCCTTTGATGTAAATACAAGTCTTGCCGGATCCTCTCTGTCACCCATTGTAAGTGGCTGGCACTTGATGCTTATAGGACCGTCTGCGATTGATGGACAAATCTCAAGCATATGAGCCTCGAGTATTCCCTCTTTACCCTTCATGAGATTGTATGTGTAGTCCTCGAGCATTGATGTACCCTTGGCATCCTTCTTTCCTGCTGTCATGATCTTCATGAGGCGGACCATTGCTGCAACCTTCCAGTCTCCCTCTGCTCCAAAGCCGTAGCCCTTTTCCATGAGACGCTGGATTGCAAGTCCAGGAAGCTGCTTTAATGCGCCAAGATCACCAAAGTGTGTAACGATTGCCTGATAGTTCTTCTCCTCAAGGAATCTCTCAAATCCGAGCTCAATCTGTGCCTGTACAGCTACATGCTTCTTGAACTCCTCAGGATCTCTGCCCTCAAGCAGGATATCGTATTTGTCATAGTACTCATCAACCAAAGCGTTTGTGTCTGACTGTGAAACTGCAGCAACAGACTCTGCGATTTCATTTACAGGGTAAGCATCCACTTCCCAGCCAAACTTAATCTGAGCCTCTACCTTATCGCCCTCTGTAACTGCAACATTTCTCATATTGTCAGCTACACGCATTACACGGATGTGGCTGCTCTCTACCACACCGACTGCTACACGCTGCCATGCTGCAATCTTTTCCTGTACCACAGGATCTGACCAGTGTCCTACAACGACCTTTCTCTCGATACCCATACGTGTAACAATGTGTCCCCACTCTCTGTCACCGTGAGCTGCCTGATTCTCATTCATGAAGTCCATATCAATTGAATCATATGGAATCTCCTCATTGTACTGTGTATGTAAATGAAGTAACGGCTTTCTGAGCTCCTTGAGTCCTAAAATCCATGACTTTGCAGGTGAAAATGTATGGCACCATACGATAACACCGGCGCACTCATCATCTGTATTGGCCTCATTGAAGGTCTTTCTGATGAGCTCATTTGTGATAAGTGTTGGCTTCCATACTACCTCAAACGGAAGTTTTCCTGACTCATTTAATTTGGCTACAATCTCCTTTGAATGTGCTGCAACATTTGCAAGGCACTCATCTCCGTACAGGTCCTGCGAACCGGTGCAGAACCAGAATTTGTAATTTTTTACTGCTAACATAGTTCTTCTCCTTTATTTTATTGTTTTTATTTGTGTTTATTTATGTTTTCCTTATGATTTTATTACAATTACATAATAACACAAATCATTAAAAATTGAAATAAGTTTTTATGTTTATTTTTTGGTTTATAATATCTAATCCCCAAATACAGCTCTGTAATCAGCCTGTAACTTTTCAATTCCCGGCTGGCTTATATCATCAAGTCTACCGAGGAAAGGTGAAACATATGTAGCTCCTGCATTTGCAGCAAGAATTGCCTGATTTGCTGAGAAAATAAGAGTAACGTTTGTCTTGATGCCCTCTGATGAAAGCACCTTGACAGCCTTAAGTCCCTCAACTGTCATAGGAATCTTAACTACCATATCGTTTGCTTTTATTTGCTGATATAAATACAGCACTTCAAAAGCATAAATGCAATAGTAAAAGCAAATAAAAGCAAAAATAAATATTGTAAAACATTATCAAATATAAGTTAACATAAAAGATTGAAAACACTGGCTTTATTTACGAATTTGAGTTATTATATATTTATGTAATGCTTTGTGATAAAAATGTATACGTAAAAATAAAACAGAAATCAAAAGAAAGAGGAAAATCTATGCTGCAATTAGAAAGACAACAAAAGATTCTCGATTATTTAAAAGAAAACAGAAAGGCTACCACCAATGAGCTCAGCGAGCTGCTTTGTGTATCGACCACGACTATAAGAACAGATTTAAACCAGATGGACAAGGAAAAGCTTCTGACAAAAACCCACGGTGGTGCTATCTACAAGGATAAAACCCACGACATGACTGATTTAACCTCGAGGGCATATCTGTTCCATGACCGTGCTCTGGAAAACAAGGATGCCAAGGAGGAGATTGCAAATGAGGCGATAAAGCTCGTGAGCGACCATATGTGTATCTTCCTCGATGCCAGCTCCACAGCCTACACCCTCGGCATGAAGCTTTCAGGCTTTACGGAGCTGACTGTCATCACCAATGGTATCAATCTGGCTTTAGAGCTAAAAGATATCCCGGGTGTCACAGTCATCCTGACAGGCGGTATCGTAACAAGTGCATCTGCTTCCATAGAAGGGCTGCTTGGCGCTGATTTGCTCAAAAAGATACACACAGATATCGCATTTGTATCAGCCAGAGGCTTTTCAGTGGAGGACGGACTGACTGATTTCAGTATATACGGGGCTGATTTGAAGCGCATGTGCATCAAGGCCTCTGCTAAAACAGTGGCGCTCGTGGACCACACTAAGTTTGATACCACCTCCATATCAAGCTATGCATCGCTTGATGACATAAATATGGTAATCACTGATTCAGGTATCTCCCCCGAGACAGCAGATATATATGAGAAGGCAGGCACTGATATTATTATTTCCGGGTAACGTGCGTGGGGCGGTTCTGAATAGTTACATTTCCGGAATATAAAAAAAGACACGCACCGATTCACGGCTGCGTGTCTTTTTAGTTTTATCTTTTATGCTTAAGGCATCAGACTATCTTATATGCATTTCTGCCCTTTTCCTTCACATCATTGAGCACCTCATCTACCGCCTTAAACAGCTTCGAGAACTCATCCGGCACCTTTACATCCGGGGCGATAACATATGCCTGTGATACAGTCAGATATTCATCCACCTTAGAGCTCTCATGAAGTATCTGTTTTTTGGCAAGCTCAAGTCTTATATGCTCGGCTATATTTTTAATGATATCCTCATCCGTTTCCTGCAGGATTATGTAAAATTCATCGCCATAGAAATGATACCCCATTCCC
>OIYQ01000525.1_pt1 | contig 15581 bp, 16 predicted proteins | sample 1588311 | NCBI WGS metagenome assembly OIYQ01 (sample SAMN03283244) | human gut metagenome | biome: human-associated habitat; material: feces | host: Homo sapiens | place: Peru | collected 2012
AGTTAACCAACAAAAACATATTTCTGGTAAAATTAAATCAGAAGTAAAATTACTGAGATAATCGCATGTAAATCACAATTGATTGTAATAATTTGGGCTTTGTTTTTAAGCAATGTCTAATTTTAGCGATTGCACGTTTAACTGTTGCTGGACTTACATTATAGATTTGGGCGATTTTTGGAATTTTATACCCTTCTAAATGAGCGATATAATATCTTGCATCTTCAGCAAATAGATCATATAATTGTTCATACATAAATTTAGTTTTAATTTCAGCTTCATATACTGCTTCGATATCTACATTTTCACTAATCACATCTTGTAATTTAGCACCACTTCTTATTTCATCTTCAAAATAATAATGATTGTGGTAAGCTCGTTTAGAAGCACATTCACGACGTAATTGTTTTAACATATAGTTCTTCGCACAAGTATATAAGAATGTATGTGCACGAGCTACTCCATTAAATTGGTATTCATCAATCCACTCTGGATATTTCATAACAATCATATGAAAGTAATCTAATTTATCAAAATGACAATTATTATTGTAATAACGATTAATTATATGATATACCATCGACTTAGTTTCTAAGATAATTCCTTCTAACGCTTCATCGCTATGAGTACGCAAATACTCGTTGATATATTTATCTAACATTTACTTCCTCGCATATGTTCAAAACCTAATATTGTTACGGCACAGCTTACATTCAAGCTATTAACATGACCTTGCATGGGAATTGTGATACTCATATCACTATGTTTTTTCATCATTTTACTTACTCCTTTGTCTTCACCACCAATGATTACTGCCAGAGGACGATCATAGATGTTATCATCAACTTGGAAATTTCCATGCATATCTAAATCGGCAATCCAATATCCGTTTGCTTTTAGTTTTTCAATTGCTTGTACTAAATTATTCACGCGACAAATTTCAACATAGTTAATTGCACCTGTACTAATTTTACTAACAGTAGCATTAACAGGAGCACTACGACGTTTATTAAGAATAATTCCTTCAATTTGAAAAGCATCACAAACTCTTAAGATTGCACCTAGATTGTGGACATCTTGGACTTCATCTAAAATCAAAAACATCGGGTTATTGTTAAGATCATGTTTTGCCATTAACTCCTCAATTGACAAATAAGAAATTGGTGCAACACTAAGTGCTACACCTTGATGATTGGCCTTGTTTGTCAATTGATCTAAATAGTGTCTCTCAACATATACGACTGGCACATTATTTTGACTTGCCAGTTTAGCGATTGTCTGATCTTTTTTATCTTTTTGGATATATACTTTATTTACAGATTGTGCATGAAGTGTTTCAATTACACTGTTACGACCAGCAATTATTTGTTCTTGGCTTTCATGCATAATGTTCCTTCCCGAGTGTCCTTTAATATGTATCCTTGACTTTCAATTTCATCTCTGATTGCATCAGCTCTTTGATAATCTTTGGCTTTTTTACTTTCTTCTCGTTGGTTAATTAATTCTTTGATCAATGCCGGAATTTCATCTACTTGATACTCTAGTCCTAAAAGATAAATTCCACTATTGAAGATTTTTTGTGATTCAATACTATAATCTTTAATTACTTGTAATAAATATGTAATTAAATTCGGTGCATCAAAATCTTTATTAACAATTGTTAATGTTTCACCCAAGGCAAAATCCATATCTAATGTAGTTCGACGTTGAGCATAATCATAAAACTTATTATCAATTGTTTTCGTACTATCAATAAATTCATCTGTTAAATTGATGGGTTGACGATAATTGGTTTGAAACATTACTAAACGTAAAATGTTAGTCGAATATTCATTAATGAAATCTTTTGCTAAAAAAGTATTTCCTAAACTTTTAGACATTTTTTCATTATTAATATTAATAAATCCATTGTGCATCCAATAATTAGCTAATGGACCACTACATGCCATTGATTGAGCATTTTCATTTTCATGATGCGGGAACTGTAAATCTATTCCACCACCGTGAATATCAATTTTATCTCCTAATAAATCACGAATCATTACAACACATTCGGTATGCCACCCTGGTCGTCCGTGAGACCAAGGACTTTCCCAATTAATTCCTTGCGTTGTTTCTTTCCATAAAGTAAAATCATTAGGATTTCTTTTTTTCGTATTTTGCTCAATACGACTAGCTTCTTGGTTTTGTTCAATATTTAAGTTACTAACTATTCCATAATCTTCAACTTTACTTACATCAAAATAAACATCACCATCGATCACGTATGCAACTTCTGCCTTAACTAGTTGGTCGATAAAATCAATAATTTGATCCATTGTTTCCATTACTCGTGGTTGATGTGTATAACTTACTCCTAACTTGTTTAACACATCACTAAAAGCTTCCATATTAATTTGCACTAATTCTTGCTCACTAATACCTTGCTCGTTTGCACGATTAATGATCTTATCATCCACGTCAGTGACATTAGATACATACACAACATTATAACCATTTTTTTGAAAAACTTTACTGACAAAATCAAAAAAAATGATAGGTCGTGCATTTCCGATATGGATATCACTATAGACAGTTGGACCACAAACATACATCTTAATTTCACCATTTTTTAATGGTTTAAATGTCTCAATTTGTTTAGTTTGTTCATTATAAATTTGCATTATTCTCCTTTGAAATAGGCACTTACGCAACTAGGCACTAAATGATCGATGTCGTCTTGATAACTTAAAACTTCCCAGACAACTGATGATGAAATGTGGAGGAATTCTGGGCTAGTAAACATATAAATCGTTTCTAGTTTTGTAAATAATTTTTTGTTATTAATTTCTAAAACTTGCTCATATTGATAATCATTATTATTTCTAATTCCTCTTAATAAAATATGATAATCATGTGTTCGACAATACTCAACAATTAAGTCATCATTACTGTCAACTTCAACATTCTCTAAACCAATTTCTTTAATTGCTTCTTTAATTAAATTAACACGCACTTCGACATTTAAACGGTTGTTTGTATCGACTACAACTACTACCACTTTCTTAGCAATTTTACTGGCGCGTTTAATTAAATCTAAATGTCCTAAGGTAATTGGATCAAAAGATCCAGGAAATACAATCGTATCCATTATGCTCCTTTGAAAAAATAAAAGCTACTAGCCCCGTATTTTCGATAATCATAAACAAGAGGATGCTCAAATTTTGTATCACTAGCCAATTCAATAATCACTTTTCCATTTTCTAATAATAAATTATTAGTAAAGATAATTTCTAATAATTTATTAACGATATGTAAATCAATATCATAAGGGGGATCCATAAAGATAAAGTCCCATTGGCTTGTGTTTGCTTCTACAAAGCGCACACAATCACTCTTCACGATATTAATTTTTCCATCAACTATTTCATTATTCTTATTAATTATTTTAATACTATTAATATTATTATCAACACAAGTGACTTTACTAGCACCTCTAGATAAAGCTTCTATTCCAATACTCCCACTTCCAGCAAATAAATCAAGAAATCTAGCATCATAAATATCCATACCAATAATATTAAACAATGCTTCTTTAGAACGATCCATTGTTGGTCTAATGCTTAAATCTTCAGGCGTTGCTAGTTTTCGATTACGATATTCACCACTTATAATTCGCATATTTACCCTAACATGAAAAATAAGATGCTTGCAAAACTAAATAATAAGATTAAGAAAATAATTGATGTAACAATTAAAGCTAGACGTAAATGTTTACATTTATTTTCTAAAGTTTGAATGCGATCAACCATTAATTCTTGTTGTTTTAAAATGCGTTTCATCTCTTCTTCATGTTTATCTACCACATTTGTGACTGCGTCTAAATAAATAAAATTTTCTACTTGTTGTTTCATTATGCCTCTCTTGTTATATTATAACCTTGTAATAGTTTTTCTTGTAAACCAAACATTTCTTCTTCTTCACTTGGGGTATGATGATCATAACCTAGTAAGTGTAAGAATCCATGGGTAATTAAAAATAATAATTCTCTTTTTTCTGAATGATGATATTCTTGAGCTTGATCAATTACTTTATCAATATTAATGATAATATCCCCTAAATATTGTTCTTCTTGATCTAAATCACAAAAAGTTAATACATCTGTTGGATAATCTTTTTCTCTAAACTCATAATTTAACTCGTGCATGCGCTGACTTTCGACAAAGACCAAACTAAATTGATAATTAGGTTTTAATGTATCTACTAAATAATTACAATACTCAATAATATAATCTTCATTTATTAATCGATTATTTTCTGTTTCATTAAATAAATTCATATCATCCTTATTTTAACAAATTAATCGTGACCACTTGCTTGTTTCACAATGTTTTTTAAATGATAACTAATATTCGATTTAGTTAAATTGTTTTCATTAATTTCTGCCAATTCACTTAAACTCATTTGTGGATATTGTTCACGTAATTTGGCAACAATTCTGGCTTTAGTTGAAAGTGAGTCAAAACGACCATCTTTTTTTAATTGCTTAATCGCATCAATTTGTTTTTGACTCGCACTAATCGTTTTATAAGTATTAGCTACATCAGCATTATTATATCGATTATTAACTAAATATAAATCACGTCCGATTCGTTCGTCTTCAAATTGAAATAACGTATCCTGACAGCCAATTAGATTTAAGAAATCACCGATTTCTTCACTTTTATTTAAATACAGTGCCTTACCACTTTTACGATTAGTTACTTTAAAATTAATATTATAATCTCTACATACATCAATGATAAATTTTTGAACTAATTCATCTTTGATTCTTAATTCTAAATGATATTGTTTTTCTCTAATCGGTGAATTAACACTTCCTAAACAGATAAAGAAATAACGAATCATCAGGAAGTTTAATTCACGATCTTGTTGTTTTTTTAAATTTTTATAGTTTATTTGTTTATCATCGACACATAATTTCGTAAAAGATAAGATATTTTCTAATTCATTATAGACTTTTAGACTAAATACTTCGCGTTCAATCGAAAAATTTCTTCTTGTTGTACTATTAATCTGGTATTGACAATCTAAAAATACCCAATCAACAATATTAGTAGATATTTTGATTAAATCACTAAAACTTGATTTAATTTCTAATATATCTCTACCTTTTTGTGTACGAATTTTCCCTAAACTTTTAATAATTGTACTAAGAACGATTTCTTGATGTTCAATTGGATATTCTACACCCAGTAATTCTTGCTTAACATTTTGCGTAAATGAATCAAAATTACTCATATCTTTCCCTTTTTTTAAATTAATTTATGTTATAATAAACTATATCTTTAATTATATCATAAATTAGCAGGAGTCTTATGAATAAATATACCAGAAATCGAAAAATATTCTTTTATTTAAAACAAATTTGTTTAGTCTTAGCATTCCTTAGTGCTATTATCTTTGGACTTAAAACTATATTATCTATTGGTGTTAATGTGGTAGCTAAAAGTTCACTTAATGCCCTTGAATCACCAGTTAGTATTTTACTAATTGGGGGAGATACAAGTGAGGAACGTAAAACCATTCCTTTAACTGATTCAATTATTCTTTTAACTATAAACCCTAAAAATGAGCGTGGAAATGTTAGCATTGATGCTTTATCTATTCCTCGTGATAGTCGTGTTGAATATGCTTGTGGTGTTGGTGTAAACGGGTCTAAACCAATAGGTAAAATAAATAGTGCCTTTGGTGTTGGGTATAGCACTAAACAAAACGAAGAAGATGGAATTGATTGTACAGTTAAAACTGTCGAAAACCTGCTTGATACAAAAATAAACTATTATGCATATACTAACTTTGATGGATTAATTAAAATCATCGACGCAATTGGTGGTGTTGATATTAATGTTCCTTATGAATTCTGTGAACAAGATTCAAAAGACCAACAAGGTACTGTATGTTTAGCAACAGGACCACAAACATTAAATGGAGAACAAGCTTTAGCTTATGCTCGTCAACGTAAAGCAATCAATCCTAAAAGAGGAGCAAGTGGGGATGATTGGGAACGTAACATTCGTCAACAAGAAGTTATCGCTGCTATTATGAAAAAAATCCTCTCAAACCCTCGTGAATATGCAGGTGAAGTGTTTGGAGCTGTTAATCAAGGTGCAATTAAAATGAATATTGATTTAGGTACTTTATCTAAATTAGCCAACTTTGGAGTAAACTTATTTAATAACGTTAATGATACCTTAACTTCTCAAGGAGATTTAAACTTACTTTCTAAAAGTAGTGCCTTTAACCATAAAGTTGCGCTTGATTCTAATACTAATGTGTTTGGTCTGACAACTAACGAAAGTAAGAAAACATTAGCAGATTTATATCCTGAACAAGGAAAAAATAATGTTTATTATGAAAATACAACTGTAAATTATTTAAACGTAAATTACAAAAACACAGCTGCACCAACTGTTATACAAGTGGGAGAAGATAAAAAACAATTGACAATTGAGATTTCAATGGTAACTATTGGTACTCAAAATGATCCAGCTGGAACTAGCGAGCAAATTATCCCTAAAGATAGTTTAGAATATTATCAAGTATTTGTTGACCAAGCACGTAATGAAAAACCTACTACTAAAAATAATCCCTTAATCAACTCTCAGCCTCAACCTAAACAAAATCAATAGCAACAACCTCAAAATTACAATACAAAAACATGGGAATAATCCCATGTTTTATTTTTTACAATATCTTTTCATTCAATCTTGCTTATATTATAACAAATCTTAATTACAATACTAATTATTGGTAGATTTTTTAGCTTTATTATTCATCTCTTTAATTTGTTTACACGCAGAATCTATTTGATCAGTGTAATTTTGATAATAAAAATATACTTTTCCTTCTTGAAAATTAGGATTTCTACCACATCTTCCGGCAATCTGGACTAAACTAGCTTTATCATATAAAGGATTATCACTATCCATTACATACACATCTAGATCTTTAAAAGTTACACCTCGTTCTAAGATTGGGGTTGTAATTAAAATATCTATTTTATTATTAGCGAAGTCTTCAATTAAAGTTCTTCGATCTTCTTTACTACTATGGACATAGTCTATCTTTTTATTTGCCAATATCTTTAGCATAAAGATGGATAGCTTTTGACATTCCTGCTTATTACAAACAAAGATTAATTGGGGTCGATTAATCTTTGTAAATAATTTTTTAAACAACCAATAATAAATAAATTTATTTTTGGTTGGTAAATAACGCAAATATGGTTCAGGCAGCAAATAATTGTGCCAGCGTTTATAAATAATAAATGTATTTAACATCAAATCCTCAATCATCTTTGATGGGGTTGATGTTAAACAACAATATATTCCATTTTCAGTTAAACTCGTATTTAACGCATACATAAACTTGGGATGATAAGAAAAAGGAAAAGCGTCCACTTCATCAACTATAACTAGATCAAATACTTGCTTACATTTAAGTAATTGATTAGTCGTCATCACAAAAATTTGTGTATCTTCTTTTTCTTTTGTTACTCCGTTAACTATACTAACTTTTGTATTAGGAAAGAACTGCCGAAGACGCTCTGCTATTTCATAGAGAATATCAATGCGGGGAATACAAAAACATACTAATTTATTTTGTTTTAAAATATATTCAATTGCTTCAAAACTAATTTCTGTTTTCCCCGCACCACAAACAGCCCAGATTAAGCAATTTTGTTTTGTTTTGATATTATCGATGATAAAATTACTTGCTTGTTGTTGTAAAGGAGTTAGTTTTAAATTTTGTAACTGATCTTGATATGCTTGATAAGGGATCGGTCCAGGTAATCGATATAAATAATCTTCTTTTGTAAGCAATCCTAATTCACTACACTCAGGGCAGTGATTTTCATTAACCACACTGCCACAACGTTGGCAAATATTATCAATTATTGCCAACGTTGATAAGTAATCTTGTGAAAAGGATGGGTTAATTTGGTTTTTAGTGACACTAAAAACATAATCATATACTTTTTTACTCACACTTCTCCTTTTTTTTTTGATATAAATAGTTTAGGAGGCTCAATGATAGAAAAAATATTTCACTTAAAACAAAATAAAACAACGATCAAAACTGAGATCATAGCAGGTATTACCACATTCCTAGCTGTTAGCTATATAATGTTTGTAAATCCGCAAATATTAAGTCAGGCTGGGATTGATTATCAAGCTGCGTTTATCGTAACTATTGTTAGTAGTGCAATAGCTACACTTTTAACTGGATTTATAGCTAATATGCCAATTGCTTTAGCACCAGGAATGGGAATTAATGCTTTCTTTACATTTACGGTTTGTCTTACCTTAGGTTTTAGTTGGCAAGAAGCATTATTCTCTGTCTTTATTGCTGGATTAATCTTTTTTATCATCAGTATTACAAAGATTAGACAAAAGATTATTCAAGCAATTCCTAATAGTTTAAAAAATGCTGTAGGAGTTGGTATTGGATTCTTTATTACTTTTATAGGCTTAACTAATGCTGGGATTATTGTTGATGATCCGGCAACGTTAATCGCACTTGGTGATATTAAACAACCACTAATACTAATTACAATCTTAGGGATTTTTATTGCGATAATCTTTACGTTAAAAAATAAATCTTTAGCATTGTGTTATACAATGTTAATCACAGTCGTTATTTGTTTAATCACGCAATTTCTCTTTAAGATTGATTTAGGGATTAGACCAATAAGTAACATTGTTAGTATTCCACCGAGTATGAAACCTACTTTTATGGCAGCATTTAATGTAGATGTTTGGAAACTATTTTCTAACTTCAACTTTTGGGTGGTTGTCTTCTCTTTCATCTTTGTTGACTTATTTGATACAACAGGAATGCTATTATCAGTTAGTAAAAAAGCTGATTTTATTCTTCCTGATGGAACAATTAAAAATGGAAACAAAGTAATGGCTTGTGATGCTGGAAGTACAATAATTGGAAGTGTACTAGGAACTAGTCCAGTAACAGCGTTTGTTGAAAGTTTATCAGGAATTGCTGCTGGGGGAAGAACAGGACTTACTGCAGTAGTTACTGGAATATGTTTTGTCTTAAGTATCTTCTTCTTTCCAGTTGTAAGTTTTCTCTCACCAATTATGAATGCCATTACAACACCAGCTTTAGTATTAGTCGGTATTATGATGATCTCTAATATAGTTGATATTGATTTTACTAACTTTAAAAATAGTGCTTCATCATTCTTAACAATTATTATCACTCTAGCAGCTTATTCAATCTCAGAAGGAATTGCTGTTGGAATTATTACTTATGTAATATGTAGTATCTTTAATAAAGAAGCGCGCAGCTTACCGGTGTTATTATATATTCTTTGTGGATTCTTTATTATTCACTATCTATTACTCTAAGTACTTTATTATACCCCTAAAATTAAAAAAAATATCCTATGTTTTAATACATAGGATATTTTTGTATATTATTTATTTAAATTATAGAATGTTTTAATTCCTTTAAATACACCTGCTCCTGCTAATTCATCTTCAATTCGCATTAATTGGTTGTATTTAGCAATACGGTCTGTTCTTGATAAAGAACCTGTTTTGATTTGTCCAGCGTTAGTCGCAACTGCAATATCAGCAATTGTAGCATCTTCAGTTTCACCAGAACGGTGAGAAACGATAGCTGTGTAACCTGCTTCTTTTGCCATTTCAATTGCATTGAAAGTTTCTGTTAAAGTACCAATTTGGTTTACTTTAATTAAGATTGAGTTACATACACCTTTTTTAATTCCCATTGCTAGACGTTCTGTATTAGTTACAAATAAGTCATCACCTACTAATTGTACTTTATCACCTAAACGTTCTGTTAATAATTTATTTCCAGCCCAGTCATTTTCATCTAAACCATCTTCAATACTAATGATTGGATATTTTTTAACCCAGCTTTCATATAAATCAACTAATTGTTTAGCACTTAATTTTTTACCTTCACCTTTTAATTCATATTTGTTAGTTTTTTTATTGTAGAATTCACTACTTGCGGCATCCATCGCTAACATTACATCTTTTCCAGGTTTATAACCTGCTTGTTTAATTGCTTTCACAATTACTTTAATTGCTTCTTCGTTGCTACTTAAGTTTGGTGCAAATCCACCTTCATCACCAACAGCAGTAACTTGTTTCATTTTGTGTAATACATCTTTAAGGGCGTGGAAAACTTCACTACCCATTTGTACTGCTTGCGCCATAGATTTAGCTCCAACAGGTACGATCATAAATTCTTGGATATCAACACTATTATCAGCGTGACTTCCACCATTTAAAATATTCATCATTGGTACTGGTAATTCTTTAGCATTAAATCCACCTAAATATTTATATAAAGGTAAATCTAATTCATCAGCAGCAGCTAAGGCACAAGCCATAGACACACCTAAGATTGCATTAGCTCCTAATTTCTTTTTGTTTTTAGTACCATCTAATTTAATCATAGTTTCATCGATTAAAACTTGATCTGTTACTTCAAAACCGATAATTTTTGGTGCAATTTTATCATTAACGTTTTTAACCGCTTTTAATACACCTTTCCCATTATAACGATTTTTATCTCCATCACGTAACTCAACAGCTTCGTGTTCTCCTGTACTTGCTCCTGAAGGAACGATAGCACGACCAAATCCTCCAGCTTCTGTATAAACTTCAACTTCTACAGTTGGATTTCCACGTGAATCTAATACTTCACGACCATAAATATCTAAAATAATTGACATTATCTCTCCTCTTTCTACAACATTATTATAGCATAAAAAATAATATTCGGTTGTTATAAACAAAAAAAATCTATCCTAAGGATAGGATAGATTTTAGTAACCAATTGAGTTAATTATTTCTTTTAATTGTTCACAAGATTGATTAAATTTAACTTGTTCTTCTTCACTAATTGGTAATGTTTGGACTTTATTTACTCCATCTTTACCTACAAAACATGGAATAGCTGTATAAATACCGCTTTGTCCATACATATCTTCTAAATAACAAGAACATGGTAAGATTTTATTTTCGTTACGTAAAATAGCTTTAGTAATACGTGCTAAACATACACCAATTGCGTAGTATGTCGCACCTTTACCTTCTATAATTTTATATGCTGCATCACGAGCATTAACAAAACATTCATCTAATCCCGCTTGATCTTTACCCATTTCTTTTACATATTCCATTAATGGTTGTTGACCAATCGTTGTAGTTGAGTAAGTTGGTACTGAACTATCTCCGTGTTCTCCAATAATATAACCATGCACATCAACTGGATTAACACCTAAATATTCTCCTACATAGTGACGTAATCGTCCGCTATCAAGTACTGTTCCACTACCAATTACACGGTGTTTTGGTAATCCTGAACGTTTTTGTGCTACTAATGTTAAGATGTCAACTGGGTTCGATGCGATTAATAAAATTCCATCAAAACCTGTTGCCATAATACTATCTATTACACTTTCCATAATTTTTGTATTTTTTTCCACTAATTGTAAACGAGTCTCACCAGGTTTTTGATTAACTCCTGCTGTAACACAAATAATATCACAGTCTTTAGCATCTTCATAATCTCCACTAATAATACGAGGTTGATTAGGTAAGTATGCTACTGCTTGAATTAAATCATCACGGTTAGCGATTGTGTTATCTTTATTAACATCAATTAATACTAATTCATCAACAAGTCCTTGGTTAACTAACGAATAACCATAACTAGCCCCAACAAAACCTGTTCCTACGATTGCTACTTTATTTTTCATATATCTCCTTCTATCTAAAATCAATTTGATCTAAATTATAAATTGCTAAACTATAAATTTGTAAAGCTGGTTCAATAAATTTAATTTCTAATACTTCATCAGGTTGGTGCATTTTATCATTCATTCTTTGTTTTTCAAACACCATTCCAAATGCTACACAGTTTTCCCAAGCACGAGAATATGTAGCACCACCATTACTTAATGGCTTAGATTCCATGTCGCCAGTAATTGTTTGGTAAGCATCCATTAACGTTGTTACTAACAGTGAATCTTGTGCTACATATAATTTATGTAAATAGTCAACTTGTTTATAAGTTAAACCATAACTTCTTAAAGCATTAGCATAAGTTTCACCTACAACTTTTTCATCAACTAACACAGGAATACGTGAATCAAATTTAATTGTTTCTTTTCCATCTTTAATTACTAATCCTGCAATATTTAATGTTAAATTACCACTAACTTCATCTTGTTGTAATTCATCAAATAAACCTTCAGCAAAACTTGTTTCTTTAATTTTTTCAGCTAAGAAGTCAATTGTTTGTGCATGAATTCCAACGTTATACATCGCAATTGCTAAACGTAATACGGCATTAGTACCTAAATTACAGTCTTTAGCGTGGGCACTTTTACCAATTACACTAATACTTCCATCACTATTTGTTTCATAGGCAAAATCTAATTTATCTAATTCAGCTGCAACTTCATTTGCTTTATCCCCACGATAAGTTGCTTTATCACAAACAGCATTATATGCTCCATCTGCTTCTACTTCAAAGTCATAACTATTGTTCGCATACCCATCAAATTGTAATAATCCTTTTTCGGCAAAGATTAATGGGAACTGAGCATCAGGTGAGAATGATACGACAGGAATTTCTTGTTCAGCTTTATATTTTTCAATACATTCCCAAGTAGTTTCTTCAGCACCACCGACAATGATACGAATACGTGATTTAAATTCATAACCTAAGTCTAATAATCCTTTAATCGCCATCATTGAAATAACAACAGGTCCTTTATCATCTAAACTACCACGACCTACAATCATATTATCAACAATATCACCACTAAATGGTTGACCTAATGTCCATAATTTAGGATCTAATCCTGGCACAACATCTAAGTGACCTAAGATACCAAATAATTGTCCATCTTCAGGACCTAATTCTGCATAAGCATATACACCATCAGGATCTTTAAATGTTCGCATATTTAATGATTGTGCCATTTCTAAAAATGTATCAAATGCTTGGTCAACTCCTGGACCAAATGGTTTATTAGCTTCTTTATGAGCTTCATCACGTGCTGAATTAATTCGTACTAATTTTTGGATGTTAGCAACGGTCTCATTAATTAATTCTGGACAATGCTCTAAGATTTTGTCTTTCATTTTACCTCCTTTAAGCTATTATACTATATTTTTGTTAACTCAGATTAAATACTATGATTATTTTAGCTCTAAATTATCAATTCCTTGAATTGCCTTCATATAAATTTCTAATGCGGGTTTAATAAATTTAATTTCTAGACATTCGTTTGCTTGGTGCATTTTGTCAATCATACCAAATTCACTAAACACTAAGCCAAAGGCAACAAAGTTATCAAAGGCACGAGCATAAGTTCCTCCACCTGTTTGTAGTGGTTTAGTATTAGTATTCATCTTCGTATTATACACATCTAATAGTAATTGCACTAATGATGAATCTTCATTAACATATAATTGAGGTTGATATTTTATCACTTCAGCTTCTAAATTATAGTTTTTAACTAACTCTTTAAAGTTGTTAATAAACACATCCCCATCAACATTTAGGGGAAGACGAATATCAATTTGAATCATACTTGCTTCTTGATCAATAAAGATATTACCAATATTAACCATCATAGTCTCATTGCTAATATCACTAAATAAATCTTGACCATGGACTGCTAGTAAATGATCTTTAATAAATGGAACTAGACTATTATCATCAATTTTTGATGATAATACTAATTTATTAATGGCATTTTCACCTTTATGGGCTTCCATTGCATGGGCAGCTTTTCCTTCAAAGCTAATCGTTTCACCATTCACATTAGCTTCAACAAAGTCACAAACAGCATTAATTGAATTATTAGTAGTTACTTTGATATGATCACTACCTGGACCTTTAATACTAAATTGGACAATCCCTTGTTCACCATTAATTAAAGGAAATTCGGCATCTGGAGCATATCCAATTATAGGAAACTCTTGCTCTTGTTTATACTTATTAATACCTTCCCAAGTCGTTTCTTCAGCACCACCAACAATCACACGCACACGGTGTTTAAATTGATATCCACTTTCAATTAAACCTTTAATTGCCATTAAGTTGATTACTAATGGCCCTTTATCATCTAAGCTACCACGCCCAATAATTTTATCATCAACTATTTCTCCGCTAAGCGCTGAGGCTTGCGTCCATTGACTAGCATCTCCTAATCCTACCGTATCAATGTGAGCCAAGATACCAATCATTGGTTGATCTTTTGGTCCAATTTCACTATAAGCATAGTATCCGTCTGGATCAACAAAGGTATCCATCCCGATACTACTAGCCATGTCAGCAAAAGCTTGTAAACCATTATATATTCCAGGACCAAAAGGTTTTCCAACTTCTTTATGTTCTTCATCGCGAACAGTGTTAATTTGTACTAATTTTTGTATATTACTTATTGTTAATTGTTCTAATTGTTGTATATCCATATTGCTCCTTTTTAAAAATAATATCTACCAACGGTAGATATTATTTAGTATTATGCTTTATTAACACTTCCAAATTCAATCATTTTATCTGTAACTACTTGTTTAATCGCTTCTTTTCCTGGTCCTATAAATTTACGTGGATCATAAACTTTATCATCATTAGCTAATACTTCACGCACACGTTTTGTAAATGCTTGTTGACATTCTGTATTAACATTGATTTTACAGTGTCCTAACTCAATTGATTTTTTGATTTGGTGTTCAGGAATACCACTTCCTCCATGTAATACTAATGGCATGTTTGTTAAATCACGAATTTCTTCCATTTCTTTGAATCCTAATACAGGTTCACCATGGTATTCACCATGAACACTTCCTAATGCAGCAGCTAAAGCATCAATCCCAGCTTCATCTACTATTCGTTTACATTCATTGGCATCTGCATACTTAACTCCACCAACTACTCCATCTTCGTTTCCACCAACACATCCAACTTCGGCTTCAACACTTACACCTTTAGCGTGTGCATATTCAACTACTTGTTTAGTTACAGCGATATTTTCATCAATTGGTAATTTACTTCCATCAATCATTACTGAACTAAATCCAGCATCAATTGCTTCTTTACAACTTTCAAAACTACTACCGTGATCTAGGTGTAAGGCTACTGGTTGTGTTACATCTAAAGTTTCAATTAAAGAGTTAACCATTGCACTAACTACTTTAAATCCACCCATGTATTTCATTGCCCCTTCACTTACACCTAAAATAACTGGCGCATTATTTTCTTTAGTTGCTTCTAAAACCGCTTGCGTCCATTCTAAGTTATTAATATTAAATTGTCCGACAGCGTATTTTCCTTCTTGTGCTTTTTTAAGCATATTTGTCATTGATTCTAATCCCATAATCATCCTTTCAATATTATTATACTTTATTTTTAGAAGATATGTGCCAAAAATATTAAAAATATCATAAATAAATGTTTTCGTTTGAAATGCAACACCTTGGAATTATTGATAAAATTACTAAAAAGGAGAAATTATGGGTGCTGCA
>OIYQ01000529.1_pt1 | contig 15508 bp, 10 predicted proteins | sample 1588311 | NCBI WGS metagenome assembly OIYQ01 (sample SAMN03283244) | human gut metagenome | biome: human-associated habitat; material: feces | host: Homo sapiens | place: Peru | collected 2012
ATGATCCGGTCCGTCAGGGCTATATCAATATGACCGGTACCTTCTGGGATACCATCGTTGTCTGCTCCATCACCGGCATCACCATCGCAGCTTCCGGCGTCCTCGGCATGACCGGTGCTGACGGCAAGCCTCTGAAAGGCGTAGAACTCACCATGGCTGCCTTCTCCACCAATATCGGTGAGATCGGCGCTCTGATCGTCGCTATCGGTATCATCCTCTTCGCCTTCTCCACCATCCTCGGCTGGGAATATCACGGTGAAAAGGCTTGGGAATACCTCTTCGGTACTCATAAATACAATATGATCTACCGTGTCCTCTTCTCCCTGGTCGTTTATGTCGGCGCTACCCAGACCCTCGATCTGGTGTGGAACCTTTCCGATATCGCCAATGCTCTCATGGCGATCCCGAACCTGATCTCCATGCTCATCCTCTCGCCTGTCATCAAGGAAGAAGTAGAACGCTTCCAGATCGTCCTTGAAAAGGAAAAGGCAGAAAAGAAAGCCGGCGTCACCGCGGGTGAACATGCGAAAATCTAGCATCGCAATGAGAAATGTGAAACTAGAAATGAGAAATGGTGGTGCGACGCGCTATTGATGAAGCGCCGCTGGATAGAATGGGGAATCGGGATGGGAGCTATCCTAATCCCTAATCCCTAGCCACTGTATTTTTTCTCGAAGGAGTGCGAAAGCATCTCCCGTATCCATATCGTTGTCCCCCCTCACTTCCCTAGGAAGTGGGACATTCCCCTATCCTGTTCCTCTGAATTCCAACAGGATAGGGGATTTTTTATGGAAAAAATGGGTTCAGGGTTCAGGTTGATGGGTTCAGGGTTGAAGAAAATTAGGAATTAGGAATGAGGAATGAGGAATGAAGGTGGCGGCTTCGCCGCCATTATAATTGGGCGCTCCGCGCCTTTCTGATTAGCCTTCCCCATCGGGGAAGGGGGACCGCGCCAGTGGTGGATAGGGTACTGCCGTCAGTGGCATACTTGCCCGACGCATTTTCCGATTGCTTCGTCTGGCTTTCATACCGCCTGTGCCCTATCCGCCTCGCTTTGCTCGGCACCTTCCCCTCGAGGGGAAGGCTACGATACGCGCGAAGCGCTATCTAAATTTGCGGCGAAGCCGCCACCACAACCCCGACTCCGACAACCTATTATTTTCCTCTCTATGCTACAATAAAAGAAAAGGAGGAAGAACCATGACAGAGCAGACATTATCTACGCGGGTGAGGGAGGACATCTGCCGCTTGGCGCGTGCGCACGGGCTGACGAAGGTGATTCTTTTCGGATCCCGTGCACGGGGTGACTGTCATCGCACAAGCGACATCGACCTTGCGGTGCTAGGCGGAAATACCGCTGCTTTTTCTCTGGACGTGGAAGAGGACACATGGACGCTTCTCCGCTTCGACGTCGTAGACCTCGCGCGCCCCATGCAGGCAGCGCTTCGGAAGAGTATAGAGAAAGAGGGGATCATCATCTATGAAAAAGTTTGAAAATTTCTGCAAAGCGCTGGCCAATCTGCACGAAATCCATCGCTACGAGCCGCCGTACACGGATCCTATCATCATCGCCGGGATGACAGCACTGTATACCATATGCTTCGAGCAGGCCTGGCGGGCGATGAAAGAGTACCTTGCTGAAGAGGGCTGGGCAGAAGCCGAGAGCGGTTCGCCCCGTCAGATCATCAAGACGGCTTACCAGGCGGGCGTCATTACAGATGAGGAAGGCTGGCTGCAAGCCCTGGTCGCGCGCAATCTGCAATCCCATACATACAATGAGAAAGTCGCGCAGCAGCTGATCGAGGATACAAAGGCATGCTTCCTCCCACTCTTCGATGCGCTACGGGAGGAACTGGCGCGAAGAGGGGAGTAGGCTCTTGGCAGGCTGATGGTGAGCGGTCATGGGGCAACAGGGCTAATCCCTAATCCCTAGCTACCAGTCCCCAGTCATCAGTCCCTAGTCACCATCATACTCAGCTATGATTTATATAACCTATCACGATACCAAAATCAATATACTTTTCCTATTGAAATTTAATGAAATTAAAGTAGCTACAAAAAAGATATAAATTATATTCATCTCGCAAACATACAGAAAATACTCGCCAAAAGCACAAGAAAGAAACTTTAGTATAGCAAAAGGTTTACAATGCGAAAAATGAGCAAAATTCGCCTGTTGCATTTTGATTTTCATCGTGTATAATCTAGGTAAATCACTTGAGGCTTCGGAATTCAGAATCTGGGAAGCCCAAGCGAAAAATGTATGTTGCCGCATACCATATAGGTGGATGATGTACACTGAAAAATGAAGGTCTTTACGATCTTCTGCCGAAGGAGTAACACTATCAGGCGTTCAGTAAGAACACGAAACTGTGTACGGACACGACTCTGGAGAAGCTCGCTGAAAAGATGCGAGGGCCGAAGGTGTTAAAGGATTTCACCCGTAGAAATCCTGAATCTCTCAGGCAAAAGGACAGGGCTGGCACTTGGGTAACTCCCTTGTTTTCACGTAAATGAATTCGCCAGCTTCAGTCTTCTTCGAACATAAGACTGAGTGCGGCGATTTTTTGTTTCTTATCACAATAAGAACAGTTACGGGAACAAGGGGGATTTTACTATGGATATGGTGCAAATCAATCAACTTGTCGGTGAGCTTGACAGCTTCGTATGGGGGCCTGTCATGCTGTGTCTTCTGGTCGGTACGGGTGTCTACATGACACTGAAGCTGCGTTTCCTGACTTGGAGAAATCTGCCATACGCATTAAAAACGATCTTTTCGAAGAAGTCCCGCACGACCAAGGTCGGGAGCGGTGACGTCTCTCCTTTCTCTGCGCTGATGACGGCGCTTGCTGCGACCATCGGTACCGGTAATATCGTCGGTGTCGCGACGGCAATGTTCGCCGGCGGCCCTGGCGCTCTGGTCTGGATGTGGATCTCCGCATGCTTCGGCCTCACGACCAAGTTCTCTGAATGTATGCTCGGCTTCAAGTTCCGTGAAGTGAATGCCAAGGGTGAAATGAAGGGCGGCCCGATGTTCACCATGAAGAACGGCTTCAAAAACAAAAAAGCCGGTCTATTCCTTGGGACTGCTTTCGCTCTCTTCGCTGTCCTTGCTTCCTTCGGTATCGGCAACATGACGCAGGCGAATTCGATTTCCACCGCGATCCACACCACCTTCGGCGTATCGAATGAAATCGTGGGCGCAGTCCTGACTGTCATGACCCTCGCTGTCATCGTCGGCGGTATCACTTCGATTTCCAAGGTTTCTTCCGTTGTCGTTCCCGGCATGGCTGTCTTCTATATCCTGGCTGGCCTTTCCTGCATCATTCTGAACATCGAAAACATCCCGCATGGTCTTTACCTCATCCTGATGATGGCTTTCGATCCGACTGCTGTCGAAGGCGGCGTCGTCGGTACCATCACCGTTTCCGTCATGAATGCGATGCGCTATGGCGTAGCGCGCGGCTGCTTCTCCAATGAAGCCGGCCTTGGCTCGGCAGCGATTTCCGCCGCAGCTTCCACCACGGATCACCCGGCAAGACAGGGCTACATCTCCATGACCGGTACCTTCATCGATACCATCGTAGTCTGCACCATCACCGGCCTTACCATCGCCTCTTCCGGCGTGCTCGGCATGGTCGGCGCGGATGGCAAGCCGCTCACCGGCGTAGCACTCACCATGGCAGCTTTCTCTTCCAATATCGGCGTCATTGGTTCTTACATCGTTTCCATCGGCATCATCCTCTTCGCTTACTCCACCATCCTTGGCTGGGAATACAATGGTGAAAAGGCTTGGGAATATCTCTTCGGTACCCATAAGTACAACATCATTTACCGCGTTGTCTTCTCTCTGGTCGTTTATGTCGGCGCGACCCAGACCCTCGATCTGGTTTGGAACCTCTCCGATATCGCGAATGCCCTCATGGCGATCCCGAACCTGATCTCTATCCTCGTTCTGGCTCCGGTCATCAAGGAAGAAGTTTTCTCCTTCCAGGCTGTGATCGAAAAGGAAAAGGCGGCGGCTCGCAAGGAAGCTCTTGCAGAAGCAGAAGAAGCACAGAAGATCTGATGCCTATATATAAGGTATAAAGTAAATAAAGTGAAATCCCTCGGGAATAAGCGAGCAGCTGTCGTCAGGCGGCTGCTCCTTTTTGCATGGGAAGGGGCAATGGGTTCAGAAGGTTCAGAAGGTTCCATGGGGGATAGTGGCGGCTTCGCCGCTTTTTATATGTTTCCTTCCTCTGGAAGGAGGTGACGCGAAGCGCCGAAAGTTGACTGAAATATCAGTGTTTCCCTAGTCCCCGGTTACTTGGGGTTTCTAATCCCTAATCCCTAGTCCCCAGCCACTCCCCATCCCCAAGTCGCGATAAGCGTATACGTCAACGATCGCAAGCGTACACATCAATAAACAAATATTTATAAAAAATAAAAAATATAGGGAATTTGCAAAAATTATATAGTTTATAATATAAGAGAGAAAAATCATATGATTTATTAACCATAAGATTTCAAATCACATGAAAATGTATGGATGATTCGATAAATCTATTGGTTATTCAGCATGGGTGCGCCTATAATGTAGTCATTGATTTTAATAGGTCAGGGCAATGGCGTCCATGGGGCTGCCGCTCTGGTGCAGGAGGGAAGAAATGAATCTGTCTATTCAAATTTTCCTGTCATTGGTCTTATCCGTGGTGGTAGGACTGATGCTGGGAGAGGGTGCGGCGGCTCCGGTCAAGATGTGGATCGCTCCGATCGGCACCATGTTCATCAATCTGATCAAAATGATGATCGTTCCAGTGGTTTTCTGTTCTCTGATCGTGGGCATGACGTCCATGGGGGATATGAAGAAGCTGGGGCGCATCGGAGTGAAGACACTCGTCATTTACATGGTGACGACAGCGATCGCGATCGTGATCGGCTTTGCCGTCGCTATGGCGATCGAGCCGGGCATCGGCATGGCTCTGCCGACGGCAGAAGCACCGAAGGTGAAGGAAGCGCCGTCGATCATGCAGGTCTTTGTCGCGATGATCCCGTCGAATCCGATCGCTTCCATGGCGAAGGCGGATATCCTTCCGATCATTATCTTTGCACTCTTCACCGGGGCCGGCATCATTTCCGTCGGCGGAAAGCGTGCGGAAATCCTGATTTCCTTCTTCGATGCGATGGCTGAGGTGTGCTACAAGATCATCGCCATGATCATGCGTCTCGCACCGATCGGCGTCTTCTGCCTGCTGCTTCCGGTCGTCGTCATGAATGGCCCGAAGGTGCTGCTTCCGCTCTTATCGGTCATCCTCTGTATGGCGATCGGCTGCTGCATCCATGCCATCGGCGTATACTCGACGCTTGCCGGTGTCTCTGCACACATGAGCCCGCTCACCTTCTTCCGCGGCATGTCGGAAGCGATGGCAATCGGTTTCACCACCTGCTCTTCTGCCGGCACACTTCCGGTCAATATGAAAAATATCCAGACGAAGCTGGGGGTCAAGAGAGATATCGCTTCTTTCGTCCTTCCGCTGGGCGCGACCATCAATATGGACGGGACGGCTCTTTACATGGGCGTTTGCTCCCTTTTCATCGCGAATGTCTTCGGTATCCCGCTGACCTTTGATCAGATGTTGATGATTGTCCTGACTGGGACACTGGCTTCCATCGGTACCGCAGGCGTACCGGGCGCCGGCCTCATCATGCTGGCGATGGTCCTGCAGTCTGTCGGATTGCCGCTCGAAGGCCTGGCTCTGGTAGCCGGCATCGACCGCGTGCTTGATATGTTCCGTACCTGCCTCAATATCACAGGCGACGCAGCGGTAGCAGTTGCTGTCAATGCGACAGAAAAAGATACGGAAATGGAATAAGAGGATTTAGGGCTATCCCGTAGGGTGTGCCAACTTTGGTTCCGTTTGAAAGCCTTTCTTGAATGAGAAATGAGGAATTAGAAATGAGAACCAGTGACTAGTCACTAGTCACCCAAACACACACAACAACTCTATACTGACTTGGATGATCCATGGGGAAAAAGACCGAGGGCGATGCCCGAGGCTGCCGAAGGAGTAACACTATCAGGCGTTCAGTGAACACGAAACTCCATGGGGACAGATCTCTGGAGATCTCTTCAATGAGAGCCGAAGGGGCATAGGCGGAAACGCTGTAATCTCTCAGGCCAAAGGACAGAGCCGATTTCATGAGGAAAGCTCATGATGCCGGTTCTGTTTTTTTATTTGATACAGAACCGGCTTTTTTGGTTCATAGGTGACTTTTAGGCGGATCACTCATCGCTTGCAGCGGTGGGTTCAGATGATGCAGTATACCAGTCATCAGTCACATCAATTATTTCGTAGAAAAGTAAAATGGGAGGAAACATTATGACTGAATTATTGAACCAGATCGACGGGCTCGTGTGGGGCCCGTGGCTCCTGGTGCTTCTTGTCGGCACCGGGGTACTCCTGACGTGCAGGCTTTCGCTCCTGCAGGTACTGAAGCTGCCGCGCGCGCTGAAGCTGATTTTTTTCGCGCGAAACAAAGGCGATGGCGACATCGACAGCTTCAAAGCGCTCTGCACAGCGCTCGCTGCAACGGTCGGAACGGGCAATATCGTCGGTGTCGCGACGGCGATCAAGCTCGGCGGCCCGGGCGCGCTCTTCTGGATGTGGCTTGCCGCTTTCTTCGGCATGGCGACCAAGTATGCGGAAGGGTGCCTCGCGGTCAAGTATAGAGGCGTGGATGACCAGGGCAATATTTCCGGCGGCCCGATGTACTACATCGAAATGGGGCTTGGCAAGAAATGGAAACCGCTCGCTGTCGCTTTCTCTATCTTCGGCATCATGACGGCCATGCTCGGCAGTGGTACGACCACGCAGATGAATGCGATCACGGCTTCCGTGCAGGCAGGGTTCGGGATTTCTACCTATATCACCTGCGCCGTCATCACGGTCCTTGTCGCGATCATCACCTTTGGCGGCTTGAAATCGATTTCCAAGACAGCCTCCAAGATCGTTCCTGCGATGGCAGTCGTTTATTTCATCGTCACTGTGATTTTCCTCGGTCTCAATGCGGGTGAACTGCCGCATGCGATCGCTCTTGTCATCGATGGAGCCTTCAATGGTACCGCAGCGGCCGGCGGCTTCGCTGGCGCCGGCGTCATGCTCGTCCTTCGAAGCGGTATCGCCCGCGGCCTGTATTCGAATGAATCCGGTCTCGGCTCTGCGCCGATCGTAGCGGCTGCCGCAAAGACCAAGTGGCCAGCTGAGCAGGGACTGATTTCCATGACGGGTACCTTCATCGATACCATCATCATCTGCACCATGACTGGCCTCACCATCATCGTGTCCGGCCAGTGGCTGGGAGAACTCAATGGCGCGGAACTCACGCAGGCGGCTTTCGCGACCACCTACGGCGCTTTCGCTCCCTTCCTTCTGACGATCTCCTTAACGCTCTTTGCTTTCACCACCATCATCGGCTGGAACTACTATGGGGAACGCTGCTGGGAATACCTCTTCGGCACGAAGACCATCCCTGTGTACCGCGTGTGCTACATCGCCGTGCTGGCTTCCGCAGTCTTCCTGAAGCTCGAAGCCATCTGGGCGCTGGCTGATATCGTAAACGGTCTCATGGCCATTCCAAACCTCATCGCGCTCTTGGGGCTCTCGGGCGTCATCGTCTCGGAGACGAAGAAATACTTCGGACATCTTGAGATCCGCGATGCCAGACTCGCTGCGTATAAGGAACGCCGCATCGGGAAAAAGGTGGAAGGATAAATTGCGGGAAAATCCCGTCGGAGTCACTCCGGCGGGATTTTGTATTGAGGGGGGGGAAGGGTTCATGGTTCAAGGTTCAGGGTTAGCCCCTTGGGCGGCTCCGTCCACTGATTATGAATGAAAGCTTTGCGCGAATGAGGAATTAGGAATGAGGAATTAGGAATGGTGGTGCGGCGCATAAAAAGCAGAAGCGCCGCGGAGTATAAATAGTGGCGATGCCCGAAGGGCTCTTGCTGGCAGGCTTCCCTCGCATCGCAGCCTTCCCCTCGAGGGGAAGGTGCCCCGAAGGGGCGGATAGGGCACAGGCGGGATGAAAGACAGCTGAGGAAAGCGGAACAGCGCGGCACATGTGGGGAAAGCGAGAGTCCCTGACTGCGAATGACAAAGATTTCTCGCTTCGCTCGGAATGACGATACGAGGATACCGCATCACCCACCATCTTAGGGCATCGCCCTATTTATACTTGCGGCGAAGCCGCCACCACAACCCCGAACCCTGAACCCCGAACCCCGAATCCTCCCTCCTTGACCGCCACCCAAAACTACGCTACAATAAGTAGTCATGGAAATTCGTAGAAGCTCTTAGAAAAGGCGGCTTTCTATGATATAATAAATAGGATTATAAATAGAACAAAGGGGGGCGGTCAGTCTTGGAAAAAAAGGTCATCATCAATGTCACTTCTCTTCAGCGGAATGAGGTGGGAAAGGATGAGAAAATCACCCTGGAAACGCCGGGCATCTACGGCGAGAAGGACGGCATGAAGTACGTTTCCTATGAGGAGACCAAGCTGGCCGGCATGGAAGGGACGACGACCACGCTGGAGATCCACAAAGACCACGTGCGTCTCATCCGAGACGGCAGCTTCCTGCAGGAGCAGGTCTACCGCATCGGAGAGAAGAATCACTCCCTGTACGAGACCCCGATGGGTACGATGGATATCTACGTCGTGACGCGCGAGATCGAGGACTCGATCGAGGCGGGGAAGGGACGTATGCGCCTTTCCTATGATGTGGAGCTGAAAGGCCTGTTTAACCATTTGAATGAAATTATTGTAGAAGTTCGGGAGGATCCGGAGGATTCATGGAAGTCAGAGAAGAACTGAAAGAAATCATTGAGAAAGCGAAAGAGGCAGCCATCGCTGCCGGTGAACTGCCGGAGGGCGATTACGCGGCTGTGCAGCGTCTGGAAGTGCCGAAATCCAAAGAATTTGGCGATTATTCCACCAATGCGGCTATGCAGTGGGCGAGAACGGCTCACAAAGCACCGCGCATGATCGCAGAATCCATCGTGAAGCATCTGGACACACCGCTGGTCACTCGGACGGAGATCGCGGGTGCCGGCTTCATCAATTTCTACCTTGCCGCAGATACGGTGTACAGCGAGCTGAAGCAGATCCTGAAGGCTGGCCCTTCCTACGGGGATCTGCCGAAAAATAAAAAAGACCGCATCCTTGTCGAGTATGTCTCGGCGAATCCGACCGGCCTTCTCCATATCGGACACGCCAGAGGCGCTGCCTATGGCTCGGCGATGGTGAATCTGCTGCGCGCAGCCGGCTATGATGTACTGTCGGAATACTATGTGAATGATGCCGGCAACCAGATCGATCATCTGGCAGAATCTATCAATGCTCGTTATCTCCAGCTCTGCGGCCTCGACGCTGAGATCCCGGAAGACGGCTACCATGGACAGGATATCATCGATACAGCGAAGAATATCCTTGCCAAGGATGGCAAGAAGTACCTCGATATGGATGAGAAAGAACGTCTGGAGATCTTCAAAGAGCTCGGTCTTCAGGAAAAGCTCGCAGACCTCAAGAAGGACCTTCATGAATTCCACGTCGATTTTGACAACTGGTTCTCCGAAAAATCTCTCTATCCGGATCAGGTGAATGAAGCGCTCAAAGTCCTGAAGGACGAAGACAATATGTACGAGAAGGACGGCGCTCTCTGGCTCCGCACCACAAAGAACGGCGATGACAAGGACCGCGTGGTCATCCGCACGAATGGCGTGCCGACCTATTTCTGCTCCGATATCGCCTATGTAGGAAATAAGATCCGCCGTGGCTACAACAAGCTCATCGATATCTGGGGCGCTGACCACCATGGCTACATCATCCGTCTGAAGACAGCGATGAAATTTTTGGGCTACAACCCGGATGATTTCGAAATCATGCTGCTCCAGATGGTGACACTTCTCCGCGATGGACAGCCGGTTAAGATGTCCAAGCGTACCGGACAGGCTGTATCGCTGCGCGAGCTGATGGAAGAAGTCGGCACCGATGCAGCGCGCTATTTCTTCTGTGCCCGCACACTGGACTCTCAGATGGACTTCGATATCGACCTGGCTAAGAAACAGTCCAGTGATAACCCGGTCTATTACATCCAGTATGCGAATGCCCGCATTCACAGCCTCTTCCGTCAGGCGAAGGAAGCCAAGGTCACTTGGGATCCTGCCTTCACCGGCGTCGACTTCACCTGCCTCAAAGAAGAGTGTGAAATGGATCTGATCAAAAAGATGGAAAACTACCACCAGCTCATCGATGGAGCCGCGAAAGAAAGAGCTCCGCAGCGTATCGCCAAATATGCGTATGAGCTGGCAGCGCTCTTCCATCATTTCTATAGAGAATGCCGTATCCTTGGTGTAGACAGCGAAGTCACGCAGGCGCGCCTCGGTCTCATCACCGCCGTCCAGTACGTTCTGGTCCACGCCCTCACCATCTTAGGCATTACCGCTCCGGAAAAAATGTGATAAAAAGGGTTCAAGGTTCATTCTTTGGGCAACTTTGCCGCAAATATGTATTTTGCAGCGAAGCTGCCACCACAATTCTGAACCCATCAACCTGAACCCCGAACCCACTATCATTTTCAGAAAATCGACGACTGAAGATTTCCATATTTGAGTTTTCCCGTTCCACCCTATCAAAGGAGGTCCCATGACAAAATACATCTTCGTAACAGGCGGCGTCGTTTCATCCCTGGGCAAAGGCATCACCGCTGCATCCCTGGGCAGACTGCTGAAGAACAGAGGCTACAAAGTCACCATTCAGAAATTTGACCCTTACATCAATATCGACCCGGGTACCATGAGCCCGTACCAGCATGGCGAAGTCTTCGTCACCGATGACGGCGCAGAAACCGATCTGGACCTCGGTCATTACGAAAGATTCATCGATGAAAATCTGTCCAAGGCATCCAATGTCACCACAGGCAAGGTCTATCAGTCTGTCATCAACAAAGAAAGAAAGGGCGAATACTTAGGCTCCACCATTCAGGTCATCCCGCATATCACGAACGAGATCAAAGACCGCGTGCTCCGTGTCGGCAGAAATGACAATGCAGACATCGTCATCACGGAGATCGGCGGCACCGTCGGCGATATCGAGTCCCTGCCATTCCTCGAAGCCATCCGCCAGGTCAAGAAAGACGTACCGAACAGAAATGACGTCATCTACATCCACGTCACCCTCGTCCCGTACATCGAAGCTGCGGACGAACTCAAGACAAAGCCGACGCAGCACTCCGTCAAGGAACTGCGCTCCATCGGCATCCAGCCGGACGTCATCGTCTGCCGCACCGTGAAAGCCCTCTCTCCGGATATGAAGAGAAAGATCGGTATGTTCTGCGACGTAGAGCCGGAAGCCGTCATCAATAACCTCACCGCCAAGAGCATCTATGAAGTACCGCTTCTCCTGCAGGAAGAAGGCCTCGACCACATCGTCCTCCAAAAGCTCGGCATGGAAGACACCAAGTGCGACATGGAAGACTGGAAAGCCATGGTGGACCGCATCGTTTCCTCCGAAAAAGAGGTCAACATCGCTCTCGTCGGGAAATATGTCGAACTCCATGACGCCTACCTCTCCGTCGTCGAATCTCTGTCCCATGCCGGCTACGCCTTCGGCAACAAGGTCAAGGTCCACTGGATCAATTCCGAAGTCCTCGAAGAAGAGAAACCGGATCTTCGCGAAGTCTTCCAGGGCATTGACGGCATCGTCGTCCCCGGCGGCTTCGGCTACCGCGGCGTCGAAGGCAAGATTGACACCATCAAGTATGCGCGCGTCAATAAGATCCCGTTCCTCGGCCTTTGCCTCGGTATGCAGTGCGCTGTCATTGAATTTGCCAGAAACGTATGCGGCATGACCGGTGCCAACTCCTCCGAATTCATCCCGGACACCCAGTACCCCGTCATCGACCTCATGCCAGACCAGGAAGACGTCACCGAAAAAGGCGGCACCATGCGTCTCGGCATCTATCCGTGCAAACTCAAAGAAGGCAGCAAAGCCAGAGAACTCTACGGCGGACAGGAAATCGTCTACGAACGTCATCGCCATAGATACGAAGTCTCCAATGCCCTTCGTCCGGAGCTTGAAAAAGCCGGCCTCGTCATCTGCGGCACCAGCCCGGACGGACGCCTCGTCGAAACGATCGAGCTCAAGGATCATCCGTACTTCGAAGCCACCCAGGCTCATCCGGAATTCAAGAGCCGCCCGAACCGTCCGCATCCGCTCTTCCGCGGCCTCGTCGAAGCAGCCATCAAGCATAGAGATGAGAAATAAACGGTACAGTATGAAAAAAGCGAACCTCGAAAAGGGTTCGCTTTTTTGTTGGCGGATTTTTTGGGGGCAGGGGCGTGCCGTCTCTTGAGTGCAAATGAAAGCTCTGCGCGAATGAGAAATTAGAAATGAGAAATGCGAAATGGTGGCGCGGCGCATAAAAATATAGAAGCGCCGCGGAGTATAAATCATGGCGATGCCATGAGCTGGCATTCCAGTCACCAGTCACCAGCCACTAGTCACTAGTCACCAGTCCCCAATTTCCATATACTCATTCTTGCTCATATAGACAGATTTCCTATATAATGAAGACAAAGAGCAAGACACTCAGAATTCACGATAAAGGAGGAAGGAAAATGAAGAACGCAAAGAAACCAATGGCCCTCTTTCTGTCGCTCGTTCTGTGCATGGGCCTCTCTGCCTGCGGGAACGACCCGCCGAAGCCGCCGCCCGATTCGTTTGAAGGCATGGTGAAAGAGTCGAAGATTGCCGAAGAAAGCAGCCGCTACTTGGGCAGCTGGCAGGGCGAAGAAGAGAACCGCCTTGAGATCGAGAAGAGCGGTGAGACAGGAGACGTGCGCGTCGCTCTCTATGATGCCAAAGGAGAAATCTACGCCAGCGGATACCTGCAGCCTGTCAAGAAATATGGAGCCGACTACTTCTACAATGAGCACGACGGCATGGCGCACCGCACCTGGATCGACAGTGAAAATAGCGACGTCCTCCGCATGGACGCCTTCGGCATCTTCACGAGAGCGCCAGAGGGCGCGGAGGAAGAGAGTTTTGACTTCAAGCCGCTGGAAGGCACTTGGGCGATGGACGGAGCGAAGAATCCTACCAGCGTGCTGGACATCGATGACGAAGGCGGCTGGCACCTGCGCGAACGGCCGGGGAAGAAAGGCAAATTCAAAGAAGTGGACAGCGGCACCCTGCGCTCGAAAGGTGAAGGCCGCTTCGAAGCCGTCTCTGACGATCACGAAGGCGTCGTGTACGACATGACTGTCATCGATAAAAAGACACTCTACTGGGGCGGAGAAAATGATCATTATCAGAAAATGAAATAGCAAAAAGCCATGGGCAGATCAGTATGCCCATGGCTTTTTATGTTGTGCATTCTAATATCGTTACGCGAGAAAATTTCTCTTTGGAGAGAGGGGAGAACTGTGTTAAACTAAATCTGCCACGGCCCTCATCAAGCCAATCCAGGCGCGTGAGGAGGTGAATCCTTATGCCATATCGCGATTTTCTGCTTCAGCTGTTAATCAGTACACTGGGAAGTTTCCTTGCAAGCCTGATTTTACAGGTGCTGGTGCAGTAGCAGAGCTGCACGTGGCAGCCAGCCAGATGCGTCTCATCAGCGCATAACAAAAAGCCATGGGTCATCACTCCCATGGCTTTTGTGTTGGGTGAACTTTATGCCACCGCGATTTCTAATCATATTGTATCATTAGAAAGAAGAATGTCAATAGAAAAAAGATACTCCTGTGGTACATTGCCTTCGGCAAATCCAAAGAATCTACCCCTTCAGCCCCAGCGCCCTCTTGAGCTGATGCAGGAGCGATGAGCTTTCATTCCTCCGGTATCTCGCCGCTACGAAATCCTCCGGACGGCGCAGACCCAGCGAATAAGAAAAATAGACCGTATGCGCCATATTCACCAAGTACGTCTTTGTTTCCTGCAGAAGGAATCCTGTCGCATCCAAGGGGAGAGGATCAGCTCCGGCGGCGCGCACGATTTCCTGCAGCAGTACGATGACATTTGTGTCAAAGTCCTCCGCATCCACACGCTCCTCGATCGAAAGCGTGAAATTCGGGAAATAGCGATAGAAATACCGCGGCTGCTTCGGATCGAAGAAGGCCCACTGACGCAGGAACATATTCACCTTGAGATAGAAACGCTGCGACTCCTCTAAGTCCTTTTCGGAAAAAAGACCCCGCATTTCCATCCGACGCACCCATCGCGTGATCTCGGGCGACGAGAGTACACCTCGCAGGATGTGTGGCCGCATGGCTCGCTCCTGCCAGAGATAAGAAACAAAGAACGCGAAGATATGTGCGCGGAAACGCAGATAGAGATACAGAAACCGCGCGCGCCCCGCATCCCGCAGCGGATACAGCGGCGCGAGACACTGTTCCAGCGTCCCCAGCATCTGTGCACTCTCCAAAATCTGCGGCGCAAAGGACCGCCCCTCCATCTCGCCCAGCGCCAGATAAAGAAAAGGCGGCAGCCGCTTTTCTTTACGTCCCGCGTAGTCGGGGCCGCAGAGCGTAAGCGCGTCAAGGAAATCCTTTCCATGGCAGCGCATCACCTGAATATACGGAAGTGTTTCCTTCGTGAAGAAATCCATGTACGGCGAGAGCGAAAGCCCCGTCTCTTTAGCGAGCAGAGACACCAGTGGCAGGACAGCCGCCTCCGGTTGCTCAAAAGACGAGGAGAAATACGAGAGCCCATCCTGGATCCGTTCAAACTCCTCCGAAAACTGCCCTGTAACGTCAAGAGACAGCTTCTCCGCCAGCGTGAGGGAGAGGAAAGGGGAGAGTTCCGCCTCCGTCGTCAGAAACATCTCAGCGAGCGCGAGACGGAAATGTACGTACTTCTTCACCACCTTCGAGCGCTCCTTCGCGGAGAGCGCATCCGCTTCCCGTGCAAAAGCCTGATCAATGGACAGCGCCTCATGAGAAAAACTCCTGCACGCCAGCGGATAAAAATGGCGATTCATCCGATGCACCAAAAGCGCAGAGAGCCCCTTCTTGCGTACCAATAGCTCCTCATCCCTCATGCGAGCGCCCCCTTTCTCTTTATAAAAGGAAATATGTTGTCTCATTATACAATGAGTGAGGGCGGGGTGACTAGTGACTAGTGACTAGTGGCTAGTGGCTAGTGACTAGTGGCTAGTGACTAGTGGCTAGTGACTGGTGACTAGTGACTGGTGACTGGTGACTAGTGACTCGTGACTAGTGACTTGTGACTAGGAGACTGGAAGACTAAGAGACTGAGAGACATCAGATATCAGACCCTCATATCGTCATTTCGAGCGCCAGCGAGAAATGTTTGTCATGCGCGGTTTGGCGGTCGATGTTTGGAAATTCCAAACGGGAAACCTGCTATCCACTTACCTTCGGGCATCGCCCCATATATATGGCAGCGAAGCTGCCACCACAACCCAGAACCCTGAAGCTTGAAAGCAGGGGTGAGTAGCTAGGGA
>OIYQ01000535.1_pt1 | contig 15434 bp, 13 predicted proteins | sample 1588311 | NCBI WGS metagenome assembly OIYQ01 (sample SAMN03283244) | human gut metagenome | biome: human-associated habitat; material: feces | host: Homo sapiens | place: Peru | collected 2012
TTTTAGACGGACTAAGTCCTATCGAATATCGTCTAAACGCAGCATAAAAAAGTGTGCCATTTCAGTGGACCCCCACACCCCCACAATTTTGTGGTTGACATTTTCGGGGGGGGGGTGCTATAATATAAATGTAGATAATACAATAAAATGTAAAAGAAAGGACATGACTATGAAAAAATTAAGCATGTTATTAGTTTTATGTGCAGCAATTTTACCATTAGGTGCAATTCAAACTTACTCAGCTAATCAAGTACAAAATGTTAGCGCACCTCATGGATTTAGTATTGCGCAAGGTGAAACTTTAACTACCGATTCAATTAAAGAAAAATCTGGTGCTAGCGGTGAGGTTAATGTTAATCAAGCTGCTTTAAATAAAATTAATAATGTAGGTTCAGCTGGTATTATTGTTAATTTACCAATCCAAGTAAACGGTGGAACTTACAACATTGTTGTTGCAAAAGCTGGTAGCAATGTTGCTACTAATGGTACAACAGCTATTTATGCTGCAAATATTGTGGCAAACGCTAACTTTGATATCAACAATGCTATTACTTTAGCTAGTGTTAAAGCTTTTGATTTAGTAAATGGATACACTATTACTGACCAAGTTAGTGTTGTAGATAACGGAAACACTATTACATTTAGTGTTAATGGATTAAGTAAACAAATCACTGTATCAAACCGTGGTGGTTCTAAAGAAATGCCTGCAGGGGAAGCAAAAGGTCAAACTGATCCTAACCAACCAGGACAAGATACACCTCAAGATACACCTCAAGATAAACCTCAACAACCTGAAGGTGTAACTTTAGATGCAAATGATACTAAAATTACTCCAGAAGTTGCCCAAAAAATTAAAGATGTAAGCGAATTAGTTAACATGATGGCAGCTAAAGGTACTGATGTTGGTGGTGCATCATTAAACGTTACAGCGAGTACAGCTGATTTTGCAGCTATTCAAGCAGGTACTGAAGGTGTTTACACTATCAACTTCACAGCTGAAACAGCTAAAGGTGAAACTGTATCTACTACAGCTACTTTAACTATTAAAGCTTTTAAATTAGAAGAACAACAAGGACAAGTTGCATTCATCAATGCAAACAATAAATTATTAACTACTGCTGGGACAACTGATAAAGTTAAAAGTTTAGATGACTTAAAAACAGTTATGGGAGTTAAAGCTACAGTTAGCGATAAAGATGCTTTAGCGCAAGTTACAGTAACTGCTACTAATGATGCTGAACTATTAAAAGGAACTCCTGGTACTTATGAAGTAACTTTTAAAATTGAAGGTAAAGATCAATATACTAGTGCTAAAACAACCGTTATTTTAACTGTTGTAAGTGATGATACTCCTATTACTCCAGATGGTAAAGGATATTTAAGTGCTACAAACTTCTTAGTTACAACTGATGAAGCTAAACAAATTACTTCAAACAAAGATTACAATAAAATCCACAGTGCTACAGGTAACTATGATGGACGTGATGCACTTATTACAGCAACAGTTGCTGATAATGCTAAAATTGTAAATGGATATCAAGGTATTTTTGATGTTAAATTCACTTTAGATGGAGATGGAGACACTACTACTACAGATGATCAAGTTAGTGTAACTAAAAAATTAACAGTAGTGTTTGATACAAAAGGTCAAGTAATGGAGGCGCCTATTACGATGTTCCCTGAGCTAAGTAATGGTGGATTGAATGTAGGAAAAATCAATACTGTATTTAACTATACTGGCTATTCTAGAGAACAACGTATTGAAGGTAAATTTGCTATGCTTATGCGTCCACAACGTGTAGAATCACAATATATGATTTACACAGTGCAAGAATTCTTAGATTTAACTTATGAGCAATTCTTAAATAATACATTTCAAACAATAATAGGTCAAAATGGAGAATACATCAATAACTTCGCCGTAACTGATGATTCTCACTCAATAACACCGTTAACTTCTCAACAAATTGAAGAAATTAAAGGGAAAATGTTGACTGGTGGTGGAGTCGCAATTTCGCCAATAGGTTCAAGTGAAACTATCTTTAAACAAATACAAGAAGCATTAAAAGAAGCTGAAAAACAAGCTACAGATAAACCTCGTACTTATCTTTCCTGGGGGGCTCTAAACTTCGGTAATCAACCTAAAGTCATGGTTAACGGACAAGATTTCTTTGAAGGAGCAACAGTAGATGGATCACATTGGGCAAATGAAACTATGGGAATACGAGTAGTCGATCCAGGATGTCCTGAGCTAGAACATTCACAGAATAAATATTATCCATCATCTACAGACATGATGAATGGAATGATAGTGCCTCTAGATGCTCCAGCAAAATTTAGTGGTCAAGCTGAAACTGTCGTTTTACGTAATCAGTTAAATGACACAAGCGTTGCTAATGTAAGTGCTTTAACTAATACTCAAGTATTAGATAAAGGACAAGTAGTTGCACCAGAAGGAGTAACATTAAACCCAGCAACAGTACCAGCTTATGGTCCAGTACAAGCTAACTACACTTACAAAGATGTTACATTTAACAACACTTTATATGTTTACCCTACTAACGCTATTCTTAACCCAACTCAAGATGGTTATGTAGCAGGTAGCGATAACATGGTAACTCAAGCAGAATTAAATAATGTTAAAACAGCTGATCAATTCTTTGCTTTAATTCAAGCTAGTAGTGCAACTGCTACGAAACAATTTGCTAACCCAACAGTTACATGTGATAATATAGATGATCTTAAAGCAGGTAAAGTTGGTGTTTACAGATTAACTTTAGAAAACGCTGATAAATCTGCTAAAACTGAAGTTGTGTTTACAGTTCGTCCAAACAAATCAACTCCAACTGAAGATAATAAAGGATATGTAGATGCAGTTGGTTCATTTGTAACAGAAAAACAAGCAAAACAAATAACTAAACAAGACTTCTTAGCTGGAATAAATAACGCAACTGCTGTTTATAATGGTGCTACTATTGCTCCAACAGTAGAAATCGCTCCAGAAAGCTTTGCTAAAATCCAAGCTGGAACTAAAGGAGTTTACCAAGTTACATATAAAATTGACATGAACGGTCAAACAGCAACTAAAACAGTTAACTTAGCCGTAGCTCCTGAGGGATCTAAATTCACAGGAGATGGATTAGGATTCATCTATGCTCAAGATGCAACAATCAATTCTAGTCAAGCTCAAGCATTAACTGATCCAAGTGAATTAATTGCAATTCACGAAGCATTTGCCTTCTATGGTGAAAACCAAGAAGCACCAATCGTAGTTAAAACTGACTTCGCTGCTATCCAAGCTTCACGTGGTGGAGAATACCAAGTTACATTCTTATTAGATGGTGGTAACAACCCAATGACTCGTGAAGGTGGTTTACAACCAAACCAAGCAGAAATTTCTGTAGTGTTAACTGTAATTGATGACATTACTGATCCAAAACCAGCTGAACCAACTCCAGTAGTTGCTCAACCAGCACCTCAAATTCCAACAGGAGTTAAAAATGCAGCTATCGGATTAGGATTAGTAGTTGCTATTGCCACAGCCGGATTAGTTTTAATCAAACGTAATCGTAAATAATTCTATATAAAATGAGATTTCTAAGAAATCTCATTTTTTTTATAAATTATCGAAAATATTTATATTTTATAATTTAAACAAAACATATTATATTTGGTATAATAAAGGCAACTAAGGAGGAAGATGAAAAAACTTAATAAAATTATTTTAGTGTTAATTTTAGCTATTAGTAGTATTTCTTTATTTAAGGCTAGTAGTTTAAATGACTTAGTAACACGCGCTGGGAATAAAATTTATGTTCAAACTTTAGCTCCAGCAGGTGGAGATGGAAGTCAAGATAGACCATTTAATAACTTTAAAGATGCTTATAATCAAGCACAAGCAGGTGATCACTTAGTATTGTTAGATGCAGTAACTATTCAAAGTGATGATCAAGGATTAGATGCAGGTTTTTTTAGCATCGGAAAAGATATTGTGATTGAATCTGAAGGTAACGGACAATTAAATAGTCGTGTACCATTACAATTAGTAGGTAATGTAACTATGACTAACATGGAGTTTGCTGCTAGTGAACTATATTTAAACGGTAATAGTTTAACAATGGATAATGTAACTAACTTTACAACTAGTACTGCTAAATTAACGATTTTTGGAGGGAGCTTTACAACTCCTGCCCAAAATGCTGGAACTGCTAGTAGCTTAAATATCAGTGGTAGTGTTAATAATCCTTTTGTGATTGAAAACATTTATGCTGGTAATAAAACAGGAGCTAGTAGTATTAATACAACATTAAACTTAACTTCAGGAGTTAAAGTTAATGGTGTAGTTAGTGCTTCAGGAATGGACAGTAATGTTACAGGAATGGTAGATATTAACGTTGGTAATGTAAATGCTAATGAATTTGTTAACCCAAGCGGTACAGAAAACGCTAGCATTAAATTTCAAAACTATAATAATCAATCTGGTCCGAAATTAACAGAGATTCCTAATGTTACTTTTGCAACAGGAACTAACATTAAACCAGTTAATAATACTGACTTTAAGAGTATTTCTGGAACATTAAAAATTCAAGATGATGCTAAATTAGATTTAAGCAACCTTACAGATCCTTTTCTTGCCAAACAAGCCACACTTAATGGTGGAGAATTAATTTTAAATCAAAACGGATCTTTGCAGGTACATGGTTTCATTGATGGAACAGGTATTACTTTAAAAACACCTGGAGCAGATGTGCAAACATCAGGTCCAGTAGTTAAAGACCACGTGTATATTCTAGGACGAAACCCATCTAACGTTGCAGTTAACTTTACACCATTTGCGACACAAACTCACTATGAGTTAGTTAAAGAAACACAAGGTGGAATTGATACTTGGGTAGTTCGTGAAAAACAAATTGATAAACCAATCGCTTCTTTAGCAATTGATGGTAATAATCGTTTTAAAATTGAAGCAGGAGCAGAATATCCAATTAAATTCACTTATGCTGATGCTGATGGTAATCCATTAACTTATAATCCAGATTTCACTTTTACATTAAAAGATCCTAATGGGCAAGATGTAAGTGATATGTTAGCAGAAGTAGCAGGAGATATTGATCCTCATGATGCATTGTTAAATCTATATAGCGATAAATTACAACCTGGAAACTATACATTAACTGTTGTTGACAACATCACTAATCAAACATTTGATGTAACTATTGAATTATACAATGATCAACAACCACCGGTAGAACCTAAACCAACAACTTATGAAGTAGTATTTGATGCAAATGGTGGAGTTGGAAGTATGCCTAACCAAACAATTGATGTTAATGCACCAACTGCATTAAGTACTAATGCTTTTACTCGTGAAGGTTATGAATTTAAAGGATGGAGTACAACTCCTGATGGAGCTGTTCAACATCAAGATAAAGAACCAGTAACTGATTTAGCACCAGCTGGTGGAACTACAACATTATATGCAGTTTGGGAAAAAGTAGAACAACCAAACCCACAACCACCAGTAGAACCACAACCAGTAGTTTATGAAATTGCTTATAATGCTAATGGTGGAGTAGGAACTATGTCTAACCAAGTAGTTAAAAAAGGTGAGGATGTAGTATTAGCTAAAAATACGTTTACTAAAGCAGGATACCAATTTAAGGGATGGGCAACTAGTGCTAATGGAGACGTTAAATATACTGACGGACAAACTGTTACTGATCTAGTGTTCCCACAAGCACGTACAGTAATTACTACTTTATACGCTGTTTGGGAAAAATTGCCAGAACCACAGGTAACACCAAATCCTCCAGTAGATTCTCAACCTCCAGTTACACCTAACCCACCGGTTGAACCTCAACCAGAACAGCCCGATCCAGTTGTTCCAGAACAACCAGTTCAACCTGAAGTTAAACCAACAACTCCAGTTGAAACTAAATCACAAACTAGTGTTCCAACAGGAGTGGCAACTATAGTTACAACTTTAAGTTTAATTACTATAATTAGTGGAGCGTTACTAACACTCGTTGTTCGTAATCGTAAATAATATATACAAAAAATTCTCATTATAACAATGAGAATTTTTTTTTATTTAATGATACAATATATTAGAATTAGGAGTAGTAATGAAAAAGTTTTTTACTGTAATTTTGGTACTATTAAGTTTAGTATTAATATTTATTGGTGCTAATTTAGGATTAAATAAATTTAATAAAACTAATTTTGAACAACTAAGTGAGAATGATCAGACTTTAATTAGTGACTTAGATAAATTAGATAAAATTATTGAAGAAAAACCATTATGGACTAATTTTGATATACAAAATAAATCATTAGTCTTAGCTAATGGACGTTTTAAATATAGTTATATTATAAATCCTCAAGTTGAACCTAGTGGATTAGGAGTAACAAAAATTAATTTACCTAGCGATTACAATATAAGTGTTTATCGTATGGCAGGAGTAGCATACAATAACTTGCAATTCCATATCGCTCAAGGTAACTTTAATACGAAGGATCAATCAATTAAAGTTTATAATAATGATATCTTCTATATAAGATACGACGATGGTCGTTTTGATCGCGAAGATGATGGATATATCATCTCATTTATTGCTCATGAAGCATTTCACTATTATATGCAAAAAAACTGGACACTAACTTACAAAGTACCAGAAATTCCAATTAGCGATCAAGGAGCCGAAACATTAGCGACAATGTATATATTAAATGGTGAGATGCAAACTAACATTGTGGAAAATGGTAGTAATGAAGCATTGATTGATATTGTTCATCAATACAACGAACAATATCAATCACTAAAAAATAGTGATCCAGAATATGCTAGTTATTTTGCTAGTCAAGAATTAAATGAAGGTACAGCTCAATTTGTTGGGTATAGTGCTAACCTCGACTTAGAACGTCAATCAATTTTATTCCCTAATCCTACTAAAAAAGGAACAGGTTATTTTATAGGTGACTATAGTATTGATATTCGTCAAGCACCAGACCCTGCATTCTATACTCGCAATCTTCCTTATCATACAGGTAAATTATTATGTTTAGTTTTAGATAAAGTAGGCCCTAGTGATTGGCAAGCTCAATTAAATACACAAAGTATAGAAAGTCCAATCTTCTTACAAGATATTTTAGCAAGTATATAAAATAAAAGAACCATTGAATTGATCAATGGTTCTTTTATTTTTATTTTTTAGTTATTTTGTATTGATTATCTTGATAACTTAAGATAAATGTTTTAGCACCTTTCGATTCATCTTTGATGATTTCTTTAGCTAGTAGTGTTTCGATTTCACGTTGAATATGACGTTTCATTGGTCGAGCTCCATAAGTTGGATCAAGACCTAATTCGATAATTTTATCCATTGCACTTTGTTCTACTTCTAGCGTAATATCATTTTTATCTAAACGTGTGCGTAATTCGTTTAAGAATTTTCCAGCGATTTTACTTAGCACTTCTTCGTTTAGTGGATTAAAGATAATGATTTCATCAATACGGTTAACAAATTCTGGTTTAAAGTAATTATTAATTGTATTTTCATATGCTTGTGTTTTAACTTCTTTATCTTCTTCAAAGGCATATTCACTACCTAAGTTACTAGTCATTATAATTAATGTATTTTTAAAATCAACAGTTACTCCTTTAGAATCAGTAACTCGTCCATCATCGAGAATTTGTAATAAGATGTTAAAGACATCTGGGTGAGCTTTTTCAATCTCATCTAATAAGATGATTGAATAAGGATTACGTCGAACAGCTTCAGTTAGTTGTCCCCCTTCCTCATAACCAATATATCCAGGAGGAGCACCAACTAATCGACTAACGGCATGTTTTTCCATATACTCACTCATATCAATACGGATGATTTTATTTTCATCATCAAATAATTGTTCAGCTAGTGCTTTAGCAACTTCAGTTTTACCAACTCCAGTTGGTCCTAAGAATAAGAAAGAACCAATTGGTTTAGATTCATCTTGGATTTGTGCTTTTGAACGCAAAATGGCGTTAGTTACAAAATCAAGAGCTTCACTTTGGCCAATAACACGTTTAGCTAACACTTGGTCTAGTTGTAACAATTTTTCTCGTTCTGTACTCATTAATTTAGATACATCAATGTGTGTCCAACGAGAGATAATTTTAGCAATCTCTTCATCAGTTACGACTTCGGTAATTAAACGTTCATCGTCATCTTGATTAATTTTTGCTTCATTTTCTTTAATTTTTTTCTCAAGCTCAGGAATAGTTTGATATTGAATTTTAGCTGCTTTTTCGTATTCTCCATCAATTTGTGCTTGATTGAATAATAATTTTTGTTTATCTAATTCAATTTTGGCATCTTTAACACTATCAAGTTGTTCTTTTTCCAAATTCCATTGAGCCATTAAATTAGTTTCTTGTTCTTTTAAGTTAGCTAATTCACTTTTAATGTTTTCTTTTCTGGTTTTAGCTTTTTCATCTTTTTCTTTTTTAAGGGCTGATAATTCAATTTCTAACTTTCTTATTTTTCGTTGTAATTCATCAATTTCAACTGGCATTGAATCCATCTCAACTCTAATTGTTGCACATGCTTCATCAATTAAATCAATCGCTTTATCAGGTAAGAAGCGATCTGTTATATAACGATTTGATAAAGTTGTAGCGGCAATAATTGCTTCATCTTTAATTTTAACTCCGTGGTGTTGTTCAAAACGATCTTTTAACCCACGTAAGATCGCAATTGTGTCTTCAACAGTTGGTTCATTGACTTGCACTTTTTGAAAGCGTCGTTCTAGAGCCGAATCTTTTTCAATGTATTGACGATACTCATTAAATGTAGTAGCACCAATCGTTCTTAATTCACCTCGTGCCAACATTGGTTTAAGTAAGTTAGCAGCATCCATTGCTCCATCGGTTTTACCAGCACCAACTAATTGGTGAATTTCATCAATAAATAAAATGATTTCACCATCACTTTGTTTGATTTGATCTAAAACCCCTTTTAAACGATCTTCAAATTCACCTCGATAACTAGCACCAGCAATTAATGCTCCTAAGTCTAATTCAATTACACGTTTATTTTGTAAGCCAAATGGTACATCATTATTAAAGATACGCCATGCTAACCCTTCAACTATAGCCGTTTTACCAACTCCTGGGTCCCCAATTAAAACGGGATTGTTTTTGGTTTTACGACTAAGAATTTCAATGACACGTCGAATTTCTTCATCTCGCCCAATTACTGGATCAACTTTCCCATCTTTGACTTCTTGAGTTAAGTCTCGACCATATTTTTCTAATGCTTCTAATTGACTTTCTTTTGATTGGTCATTCATTTTAATTCCTCCTCTGCGTTTTTCTTCATAATCTTTTAATTGTTCGTCAGTGATATTATAAGTAGTTTTAATCGCTTTAATGATTGAATCAGACGTTTTAAACATCGCGATTAAAAATACTCCATTACTTAAATATTCATCACCAAAATCTTTTAGTAGTTTTGTTGCTTTAGAATAAGCTTCAATTACATCTCTACTTAAAGTTGGTTGATAATCACCATTTATTGATGGTAATTTATTTAGATTTTCATCTATCAATTCATTAACATTATTAAGATCAATGTTAAATTGTTGAATAAAAGTTTTTAAGTCATGATCATTGATCATAACTTTTAAAATATGACTTATGGTCAGCTCAGGATTATTATTTTCTAAACATAATTCTACTGCCTTATTTAAAGTCATCTGTAATTTATTAGTCATTTTATCTATGTTCATATGCTTTCTCCTCTACATATATATTTTACCACTATTAAAAAGTGGGGTGTAAATAATTTTAAAAATTTTCCGCACTTTTATAAAGTAGTGTAAAATTTTTTTATTTTATTTACACACATTTTTTTAAAAGAGTTACAATAATATTGTTGGGAGGAAATATGAATAATAAATTATTTAGTAGTAATATAATTATGGGATTGATGTATATCATTATAGGGGCTTTGATTGCCTTTAATCCTTTATTAACACAAATTGTATTAATTTATATAATTGGTATTTTAGCTATTTTTTATGGAGTTAACTTGGTAGTTAGATATTTCCGCGGTTTTGATGGTTATATAAGTATTATTATAGATTTAATTATGGGACTATTATTAGTCGGATCAGGAATATATGTATTATTTAACCCAGTCATTTCAAGTCTTACTTTACCAATGGTAGCAGGTATTTATTTAATTGTTGATGCAATTGTTAAAGTACCTGCTAGTTATCAAGCTTATAAAGTATTTGATATTCCATTATGGATCATATTAATTACAATCTTAATACCTTTTATTCTAGGTTTATTGTTAGCATTAGAACCATTTAATACAGCAATGCAAATTGTGATGATAACAGGAATTTTCTTTATAATTAGTGGAATAATAGATGTAATAATAACTATCTATATTCATCATCAATTAAAAAAAGCTAATCAATTATTTTAAAATATAAGTAATATAAAAAGCACTCATTATTTAAAAATAAAGGGTGCTTTTTATTATTAATTGCTATAATTATATTAGATAAAGGAGAATGATGAAACAATTAAGACAATTAATGTTAGTAAGTATTATTATAACTATTAGTTTAATGGTATTTATTTATCTTCGTAATTTAAATCAGTTTGGTTATATTGTATTATTTCGTCAAATTCCTTTATACAAACACAACACACCAACCAGCAATATTTGGTTAACTGGAATAATTTCATTCTTTGTGCTGGTTAGTATGAGTGTGTTTGTAGGAGCATTTTTATATCACTATATTATGTATAAAAATATTTATTTTTTACGTTTTAGTAAAAAAGAACGTTTACCAATTATAACTACAGCGCTAACTTTATGGCTATGGATGATTAGTTTTAGTGTCTTAATTGAAATGGCGCTATATAGTCCTGGACACAAATTTAGATCATTGGTGGGGATTAATATTAATTATTTTAATCATGAGTTTTATCCGCATCATTTATTTGAATTAACTAATCTTAGTTGGATATGGCTAATAATAATTACTTTATTATTAGTAATTTATAAATATGGAATTCCTTATCTAAAACAAAAGCTTAAAAGAAAGTAGTAACAAAGAAACGGGTAACTAGGCAAAAATTAAAATATTTTGACAATCAACAAATATTGTGGTATAATTACTATGGCGTTTTACCACACTTAAGATGCCCCGTAAAACATCTTAATCAAGGAGTAAAAATGAACAAAACATTTACGTTAAAAGCGCAAGATATCCAAAAAGAATGGTTAGTAATTGATGCAACTAACTTAACTGTTGGACGTTTAGCTAGTGAAGTAGCTCACATCTTGCGCGGTAAACATAAACCAACTTTTACACCACACATGGATTGTGGGGATAATGTAATTATCATTAATGCAGAAAAAGTTAAATTTACTGGAAACAAATGGAGTGATAAAATCTATTATCGTCACACTAACCATCCAGGTGGACTTAAAAGTGAAACAGCTAGTGAAATGCTAGAAAAACACCCTGAGCGTATTTTAGAACGTGCGATTAAAGGGATGTTACCTAAAAATAAATTAGGTCGTCAAATGTATCGTAATGTATATATCTATGCTGGAGAAAACCACCCACACGAAGCACAACAACCAAAAGCGTATACGTTACAAAAATAATTAAGGAGTAAGTATTATTATGGCAAATTATTATTATGGAACTGGTCGACGTAAATCATCAGTTGCGCGTGTGCGTATGGTAAGTGGAAGCGGAAAAATTATCGTTAATGGTGTAGATGTAGAAAATTACATTCCTAGTCCAAATTTATTAATTGACTTAAAACAACCATTAGTATTAACTGAAACTCAAGATAAATTTGATATTACAGTAAATGCTACAGGTGGTGGATTTAGTGGACAAGCAGGTGCTATTCGTTTAGGGATCGCTCGAGCTTTAATGGAAGCTGACCCAAGTTATCGTAAAACATTAAAACAAGCAGGACTAATTACACGTGATGCTCGTTGTAAAGAACGTAAAAAATATGGTCTTAAAGCAGCACGTCGTGCACCACAGTTCTCAAAACGTTAATATTTATTTATATTATTAAGGAGCAATATGAAAAAAGAAATTCATGCTGATACTGTTATGATGCACGTTAAATGTGCAACATGTGGTAACGAATTTGATGTCTTATCAAACAAAGATAACTTAGTGGTAGAGCAATGTAATGAATGTCACCCAGCTTATACAGGTAAAGCTAAACAAGTAGTAGCTGCTGGTCGTGTTGATAAATTCAACAAAAAATATGGTTTTGATAAATAAAATAGACTTTAAGTCTATTTTATTTTTATATAAGGAGTAATGTGTTTGACAAGTTAAGTAATTTACATGAAAAATATTTACTTTTACAAGAAAAAATGACCAGCCAAGAAGTTTTATCTGATCCACAACAAATTAAAAATATTAGTAAAGAAATTAAAGAATTAGAACCAATTGAAGCGATGTATCAAACATTTAAAACATTATTAGATGAAATTAATGATGCTAAAGAAATGTTAGAAGAAGAAACTGATAGTGATTTAAAACAAATGCTTGAAGATACGATTCGTGATAATGAAAAACAATTAGTTGATTTAGAAGATGAAGTTAAAATTTTATTATTACCAAAAGACCCTAATGATGGAAAAAATGCAATTCTAGAAATTAGGGGAGCTGCTGGTGGAGATGAAGCTAACATCTTTGCTGGTGATTTACACCGTATGTATAGCAAATACTTTGACAGTATTGGTTTTAAAACTGAATTATTAGAAGCTCATCCAGCTGAAGCTGGCGGTTATTCTTTAATCTCAATTTTAGTTAAAGGAGAAGATGTATTTTCTAAACTAAAATTTGAATCAGGAAGCCACCGTGTGCAACGTGTACCTGTAACAGAATCGCAAGGACGAATCCATACTTCAACAGCAACAGTAATTGTTATGCCTGAAGTGGAAGATGTTGAAGTTGAGATTAATGAAAATGATTTAAAAATTGATGTTTATCGTTCAGGAGGAGCTGGTGGTCAGAGTGTAAATACCACAGATAGTGCTGTACGTATTACTCATATTCCAACCGGGATTGTCGTTGCTTGTCAAAACGAACGTAGTCAGTTACAAAATAAAGAACAAGGGATGAAAATTTTACGTGCTAAATTATATGATCACTTCTTACAAGAACAATTAGAAGCTAATGATTCAGCTCGTAAATCAAAACTAGGAACAGGTGCCCGTAGTGAAAAAATTAGAACATATAACTATCCACAAAATCGGGTAACAGATCACCGTATCGGTTTAACCTTAAATAAATTAGACCAAGTTATGGAAGGGAAGTTAGAAGAAATCATCGATGCTTTAATCGTTGAAGATCAACTAGAACGATTAGAAGCATTTGAAAGTGAGAAATAAATGGATCGCCAACTACTTAAGTGGTTAGAAGATAATGGTTGTCCAACTAGTTATGCAACAATTATTGTGCATAAATTATATAACATGACACTGCCAGAGTTTTTAGCTAAACATAATGATTTAGATCATCACCAATTATTAACATTGATGAATAAATATGAAGAAGAACATATTCCAATCCCATATTTATTAAATGAAGAGTATTTCTTAAATGATTTTTATTATATTAATCAAGATGTACTAATTCCTCGCATCGAAAGCGAAGAATTAGTAATGAGTGTTTACAATTATATCAAAGAACATTATCAAGTTGGTGCTACGATCATTATCGCTGATGTTTGTTGTGGTTCTGGAGTATTAGGAATAAGTTTAAAACTACTTGCAACAGAATTTGATATTAAACTATATAGTTGTGATATTAGTGCTAAAGCGCTAGAGGTGTGTAAAACTAATTATCAACAACACGGGATTGAAGGGGAAATATTATTAGGAGATTTATTAACCCCGTTAATATATAATCATATTAATCCAGATATTATTATCATCAACCCACCATATGTGCCAACAACCCGCATCGTTGATGATTTAGTTAAACAAGAACCGAATATAGCCATCTTTAGTGGTGAAGATGGTTTAGATTGCTATCGTAAATTTTATCAACAACTACCACAACTAAATAATCAACCAGTTATCTTTGGTGAGATCGATATAACACAAAATGAAAGTATTAAACAATTCAGTAACAACATTAAAACAATCAAAGATATCGGTGGTGTAGAAAGGTTCTTTATCGATGAACAAAATCAACCTTAATCAAGCTTATGATTTATTAATGGATCACCAACCTATTTGTGTTAGTACTGATACCGTATTAGGTATCGCTACTTTGGTTGAAGATCAAGATTTAATTTATCAATTAAAACAACGCGATGAAGATAAGAAAATTATATATTTAATTCCTGATTGTAGTTTTATTCCTAATCTTGATGCAAGATTAGAAAAAAAACTACAAACATGGTGGCCGGGTAATGTATCAGTTATTATTAATAACCAAGGTTATCGGATCCCTAAGCACCAACCACTGTTAGATTTACTTAATTTATTAAATAAACCGCTAGCTGTTAGTAGTGCTAATCTTAGTGGACAAGACATTGCCTTAAGCTTTGAAGCGGTTAATCAAATATTTCCTAACTTGCCGGTCTATGGAGATGATCAAAACTTAAGTCAAATACCTTCAACAATTTTTCAAATTGATGAAGAGTTAAATATTACGAAATTGCGTTAAAGGAGCGTTATGCAAATTTTTATCACATCAGATCATAGTGGTATAGATAAGCGTCACCACTTAATTGATTTTATCACTAACCTGGGTTATCAAGTAACTGATTTAGGAACTGAAGATACAACTAGTAACTATGCAGAGTTAGCAATCAAGCTCGGAGAAGCTGTTGTTAATCATCCAGGGAGTTTAGGTATTGTAATGTGTGGAACTGGGATTGGAATTAGTATAGCCTGTAACAAAGTTAAAGGGATACGTTGTGCTTTAGTTGATAAAGTAGAAAATGCCCACCTAGTTAAAGAGCACAATAATGCTAATGTAATTAGTTTAGGGGCCAGAACTACTAGTTTAGAAGAGATGGAAGCAATTATTAAAACTTTCTTAGATGCTGAGTTTGAAGGGGGACGCCATCAAGCACGGATCGACACTATTAGTGAATACGAAGTGTAGATTGTAATCTAAAAGTTTACACTAAGGAACTCATTTAAGAACTGATTTGGACTCATTCCGATAGTTTGCATATGAGTTCCATTTATTATTTTTGTAGTGCGATTTATTTCTTCTTGTGTTATACCACTAAAATCTGTACCTTTCTTGAAAAATTTACGAATTTCTCTGTTTTTTCTCTCGACTGTACCTTTTTCAAAAGGTTTTCCAGGGTGACAGAAATAAATTGGTATAATATCCGTTGTAAATACCTCGTTAAGTTTTTTAAACTCGGA
>OIYQ01000538.1_pt1 | contig 15413 bp, 13 predicted proteins | sample 1588311 | NCBI WGS metagenome assembly OIYQ01 (sample SAMN03283244) | human gut metagenome | biome: human-associated habitat; material: feces | host: Homo sapiens | place: Peru | collected 2012
TAATCGTGGAGCCATTCCACTTGGTAGCGGGCCGTGTTTTGCTCTTTCCGGGACGGCCGATGCCTTTCTGAATCCAGTAGGCCTGCGGCGTCAGGATGCCTTCCTTTTCAAACTGGGTGGCAATCTGTTCCGTGCCAAAGCCCTCCAACGTCATATCAAAAATGCGCCGGACAACTTGTGCAGCTTCTTCATCAATGACCCAATGCTTGGGATTGTTCGGGTCCTTGATATACCCATAGGGAGGAAGTCCCATCGGTTCGCCGGAGTTGCCTTTGATTTTATTACTGATACGGCGTTTCTTGCTGATGTCGCGGGCATACCACTCATTGAACAGGTTTCGGATGGGTGCCAGTTCGTTTTCTCCCTCGGCCGTGTCGATGTTGTCCGAAACGGCAACAAGTCGGATGTCATGGTCCGGGAAAAATTCTTCTGTCAGCCGCCCGACCTCGATATAGTTTCGGCCCAGACGGGAAAGGTCTTTGACGAACACAGCAGAGGCTTTTCCTTGTTCAAGCTGCTGCATCATTTCAACGAAACCGGGACGGTTCATGGTCACGCCGGAAATGCCATCATCCAGAAAGTGAACCAGATTGGTATAGCCTTTTTCCTTTGCAACTTTGGTGAGCAGTTTCTTTTGGTTGCCGATGCTGTAACTCTCGCCCTCCAAATTATCATCACGGGAAAGACGCTCATAGAGAAAAGCGGTTGCTTCACGGGATTTCTTGTTACTCGACTGTTTCATACTCGCTCCTTTCTTGGGACAGTCGAATAGCAAATTCACTTGTACACCTATATTATAACACAATCCGCTTTCTCTGTCCGCTGCCTCCCGAAAGGTCATTATAATTTTTCGCTTTCGGATTTCATCAGCCGGAGAAGAACTTCTCCTAAGGTCTGGGAGCTTTCTTCTTTGAACACCGGCTCAACGATAAAGGAGCGATTGCCAATACGATAAGTCGAATCCAGAGTAAGCATCTCTGGATTTTTTGTTTTTTCAGGGTTTGTCTTTTTCGCTTGCATCGTAAAAATCCCCTTTCTTAAAAATCAAAAAATGAGCCAACGGACGGCTGCTGGCAGCAGCCCACGGGAATCTCACCCCTGCATTCCTCATGCAGCCCTACTCATTGCCTGCGACGCTCTGAACGCTCGGACTTTGACGGTAAGGGAGTATCAGCCTGCCTGTATGTCATGGCCCGCAAGCAGCCGCGCTTGCATTGCGGCGTGGTGATGATCGCTCCACTTTTCAGAGAAAAGCATCATGGCGCACCCGCCGTCCGGCTCGATACAGACAGCAACGTATCCGTTTGCCCTATAATGCACCGCCATTGTCCTGCGGGCATATTTTTCAAGGTGCTGTCCCGAAACGTGGAAAGGGTCAGACCGTTTCGGCTTTGGTTACAATAGAAGAAATCAGTTTGATTTCCAGATGGCGTTTCATGTACTCGTCTATGCACACATGAGGCTGACCGTGCTTGTCATAGAGAATGCCTGTACAGAGCTTGTTGATGTAACCTCTGTAATGCTGCAAAACCTGTTCAACTGCATCGGTGTCCCCAGCGCAGGCAGAGCGAATCACCGAGAGCGGTAAAAACTCTCTGCTCGTGTGTTCATAGGAGTTCATTTACGCCTAACCTCCCTCCGGCAAGTGCGCCTTTAGCTTTTTTTGCAGCTCGTTCAGCGTTTTTGTCCGGTGGCGCTGTACAGTACTCCGGGACATTCCCATGAGGTCGCCAATCTCGCCATCGCCCAGTTCCAGAACGCAAAACAGAATCAGAATGCTTTGTTCTTGCTTCGGCAGGGCGGCAAACGCATTGGCAACAAGTTCATTGTCGATGTGCAGATCACAGCCGTAGGATGAAAATACAAATTCTTCACTTGGATAATGGTCTACACTCGTGAGCTGCCCCAGTTCTTCCAACGAAAGAACGCTGAATGACTTTTCACGGTCAAGCAGACGTTTCTTATTTCGGTGATAGTTCCGGGCCTCATTTCGCAGCACCGCTTTGCAGAACGCATCGAATCGGTACTGTTCGCCATCGTTGCGAGGGATAGCTTCCATCTTCTCACCCCCTTTCCGTGGGGATGTCGGGTGGATTTTTCCCTTTCCGCTAATATGACACCTGAAATACCCGATTCTACCCGCTTTTTTGAAAATTTCCAAAAATATTTTTTGAAACAGGTAGATTTTCAGGCGACAATAGAAAAGCCCAGCAGACCGAAAACGGCCAACTGGGCATAATGACAGCACGAAACGCGCAGTAACTACATCGTATAGTACATAGTAAAAGCCCTGCTGACCCTGTGCGGGAGCAAGGCTTTTTTGACAGTTCAAAGCTAGGCGTTCGATAGAATATCAGGCGCATGGCGGCATCCTCCTATGGCCGCCATACGGACGATGAAACGCTTTGATAAGCAAAAAGAGCCGGCGGCCTTGATTTTCTCAAAAGCCGCCGGTTCAAAATGGGCGCGTAAAATTACCTGCTCCAACCAACGGCTTTTTTATTTCCCCTTAGTCGGGGCAGGTTCTCATCATATACTGAAAAAAAGAACCGATAATCACAAGTGAATTCACCTTGTGCATTACCGGCTCTGCGTCTGTGCGTCTGGCTCTTGGATGATAGATAAATTTAGTTTTCTTACCGCAATCAGGGTTTCATGTTTGCATTTAGGACAATATAACGGAAAATTATCCAGTATTGTATCATTGCGAATTTTCAACCGCGTTTTGCTTCCACAAAAGGGACATAAAATCCATTCTATCTTCATCTTATCTTCCTCTGTGCTTAGTTTTCTTCTTTTACTACCGTATAGCAAGCTGACGTTTTTTCTTCGCCTCTTTACATTTCCGAATTGGACATAACCTGTTTTTCAGCCATAGACAATTCCCGATGAAGGTGTAACGCCATAAATACAGTGATTACTACGGAAATCACATCTGCGATGGGTTGGGCATATAGGATTCCGTTCATTCCCCATACCATAGGCAGCAGCAAAATGACAGGAATAAAGCAGATGCCTTGTCTGCATGCGCCCAAAAAGAAACCTGCCGCCCCCTTGCCCAGAGCAAGAAACAGAGAGGAGTATACCGTGTAGAAACCGAAAAGAATGAATGTAAGGCCATTCGCAAATAGAGATTTTTGACCGGCTAAAATCATTTGAGTATCTCCCTCGGTAAATTGAGAGATAATCTGCGTGGAGAAAACGGCCATGACTAAGCCCACGACTAAACAGAAACTTGTAGACCAAATGATTGAGGTTTTGATTGCTTCGCGCAGGCGATCAAACTGCTTCGCCCCATAGCTGAATCCGGCAATAGGCTGAAACCCTTTCAGAAATCCAAAGACAACAAGCGTTCCCATAGAAGTAATTCGCGTGACTGCCCCCATGCCTGCAATGACCGAATCGCCATAATCACCGGATGCACGGTTGATCAGCGCAATCGAAAGACTTGTCAGCAGTTGGAACACTAAAGTGGGAACTCCAATTTTTAAAATTTCCGCCATCATTTGTCCCGTAGGAGAAAACACTTTTACACTGAAGGAAAATGCGCTTTTTTTGCGAAGAACATAGGTTAGATAAACAAGTGTGGATACCATTTGCGAAATTGCTGTGGCAATTGCTGCACCCGCTACCCCCATGTTCAAAGTGTAAATGAAAAGAGGGTCCAATCCGATGTTCAATACGGCTCCCAGCAGCAAGGCGCACATGGTCGTCTTTGCGGCACCCTCGCTGCTTACAATGTTGTTCATTGTTACATTAAACACGTTGAAAATACAGGAGAGCACATAAATTCTTGCGTATGTCAGGGCATACGGCATAATTGTTTCTGTTGCGCCCAACATCGCCAAAATTGGTTTGAGGAAAATCGTAGAAAACAGAATGATAATGGCGCCAATCAGAATACTGCTGTATAGTGCGGTGCTTGCCACTCTATTGGCGGTATCTTTATCTCCGCGCCCAAGCAGTCTTGACAGATAGGATGCGGCTCCGTTACCGAACATAAGCCCCAAACCAACCACGACTTGCCCCAAGGGGAACACGACGGAAATAGCACCCATTTGACTTTCGCCCAGACTGCCCACAAAATAGGCATCTACCAGATTATAGAGTGCATTGATCAACATCCCAATCATAATCGGTATGCCGAGTGCCATCAGAGCTTTGGGGATGGGCGCACTGCCCAAAAGCTCAAGTTTGTTGTTGCGTTCATTCATTGTTAAAACTCCTTTCGTTTCTTCATGTATAATTTATAGTAGTGTAGGCTATAGTACTACGCCGTATAAATAATAGTACTATAATTTATAGTATATGTCAAGAGCTGAGGCAATTTATCTTGACAAAAAGTATAAAATACAATACTATATTTTATAGTGAATTTGACGGTGTTCTTTTATTCAGAAAACATAGCGAAAGGACGTGATTCCACATGGCAACCATAGATTTAATTGTATTGGGAATATTGAAAAAGGAGCCAATGAGTGCCTACGATATTCAAAAGTTAGTAGAATATAGAAACATATCCAAATGGGTAAAAATCAGCACTCCATCCATTTATAAAAAAGCCATTCAGCTGGAAGAAAAGGGGCTAATCCGAGGCGAAATCGTAAAAGAAGGGAAGATGCCAGAAAAAGTGATTTATTCCCTGACGGATGCCGGAGAAGCAGAATTTGAACGGCTCATGTTTGAGATTTCTGAAAAACCTATTAACATTTTTCTAGACTTCAACGCAGTTGTTGTGAATTTGGATTCCTTGCCACCTGAAAAACAAAAATCGTGTATAGCAGAAATTGAGGAAAATATTAGTACCTTAAAATCCTATCTGGAATATAATATACAGAAAAAAGAAAATGAGCCCAGTATTCCCGCAACAGGTATGGCTGTTTTGCGTCAGCAGTATGTACTGGTGGAGGCAATCCAAGCATGGATTGCTTTATTAAAAGAGAATCAAATAAATCCTTTAGAATAAAGACGAAAAAAATAGAGCAGTTTACCTAGAATTTAAGCTTTACTGTTACTCAAACAAGTGGCATTTTAACTCTCTGCATATCGTTGGAATGAACTTCTGGATGCTGTATGTTATTGTGATCTTGGCAGGAAAGGAAGCGTTCGTGTTTATATTCTTGTGTTCGCTTTGGCAACTACTGCAAAGGATTATGTATAATCAAGCGAATGATAGTAGTATCAAAATATGAATTATAAAATGTAGACAGAACGGATATAGCAACATTTCGCCAATCGCTCATGAACTATAAAATGTATATGGGTGATGCAGAATGGCGAAAATTGAGGACTGTCCCGGCTTTGAAACGTTCGGAGCGGATGTCAAGGCAGCTCGAAAGGCAAAACAACTTTCCCGCAGTGCGCTGGCTGACATGATACATTGTGACAGCCGGTATCTTGCGAACATCGAAAACGAAGGCACGTTGCCCAGCCTGCCGGTGGTGATTCAGTTGATAAAAATATGTGGTCTGCCCGTGGAGCGGTACTTCAACCCGGAACTCATGCGGGAAGAAAGTGCGGAACGTCAGCGGGTCAGCCACAAGCTGCAGCTTTGCCCGGAAGAATACTTACCCATCGTAGAAGGTGCCATTGACGGTGCCTTACGAATCCATGAACAGGAAAAAGAGCCCGTGTGTGTCTGATTGTCATGCACGGTCATTGAGAGGATGCAAAAGCGTCCTCTTATTTTTTTGTATTTTGCGGGCAAAACGGGGATGTTGTGGTGTCATAGTAGTGGGGAGAGGTAACGTAGCAAGCATAGGGAGTGTAGCCACTCCCGGCAAAAATGCTTGCTGGGGAGTACCCCAGACCCCCAAGAAACGAGGTGAAACTATGACGAACCGAACCCGAAAAATTGTTCTGCGTGTTCCCGTGACGCCGGAGGAACGGGAACTTATCCGGCAGAAGATGGCTCTGCTGCACACACGGAATTTTTCTGCATACGCCCGGAAGATGCTGATAGACGGATATGTTGTCCACATCGACACCACCGACATCCGGGCGCAGACCGCCGAATTGCAGAAGATTGGCGTCAACGTCAATCAGATCGCGCGGCGGCTGAACAGTATGGGGCCGCTGTATGCACAAGATGTGGCGGACATCAAGGGAGCACTGACACAGATATGGCAGTTACAAAGATACATCCTATCAAGTCAACGCTGAAAAAGGCACTGGATTACATTGAGAATCCGGACAAGACGGATGAAAAAATGTTGGTGTCCTCCTTTGCCTGTGCCTACGAAACCGCAGACATCGAATTTGAACTGCTGCTCTCACAGGCCATGCAGAAAGGCAACAATCTGGCCCACCACCTGATACAGTCTTTTGCGCCGGATGAAACCACGCCGGAGCAGGCCCACAAGATTGGTCGGCAGCTTGCAGATGAAGTCCTGCAAGGCAAATACCCGTATGTACTGACCACGCACATTGACAAGGGGCACGTCCACAACCACATTATCTTTTGTGCAGTGGATATGGTGAACCAGCGCAAGTATGTTTCCAACCGACAAAATTATGCCTACATCCGGCGCACCAGCGACCGGCTGTGCATAGAACACGGCCTGTCCGTGGTAATGCCCGGCCAAGACCGGGGCAAGAGCTATGCCGAGTGGGAAGCACACCGCAAGAGCACAAGCTGGAAGGCGAAGCTGAAAGTTGCCATAGATGCAGTCATCCTGCAGGCCAAGGATTTTGACGATTTTCTGCGGCTCCTGCAGGAGCAGGGCTACGAGGTCAAGCGTGGCAAGTATGTTTCGTTCCGTGCGCCCGGACAGGAACGCTTTACCCGCTGCAAGACGCTGGGGGAAGCCTACACCGAAGAAGCAATCAAAGAGCGTATCAAGGGCAGCGACATCACAAGGAGGCCGAAAGATCGCAAGAGAATTTCCTTGCGAATTGATCTGGAAAACAGCATCAAGGCCCAACAGTCGGCGGGTTATGAGAAGTGGGCAAAGCTCCACAACTTGAAGCAGGCCGCAATGACACTGAACTTCCTGACGGAACATGGGATAGACACTTACCCGGATTTGGAAATCAAAGTGGCCGAGATCACCGCCGCCAGCGACGAGGCCGCCGCTGCCCTGAAAGCTGCGGAACATCGGCTTGCAGATATGGCTATGCTGATAAAGAACGTCACCACCTACAAGCAGCTTCGGCCCGTGGCGCTGGAATATCGCAAGGCAGCGGACAAGGCCAAATTCGGACGTGAGCATGAAAGCTCAATGATTTTGTATGAAGCTACGGCAAAGGCCCTAAGAGAACAGGGCGTGAAAAAGCTCCCCGATCTGTACGCTCTGAAAGCCGAGTACAAACGGCTGACCGAGGAAAAAGAACGGCTGTATGAACAGTACGGCGAATCGAAAAAGCAGATGCAGGAATACGGCATCATCAAGCAGAATGTGGACGGTATTTTGCGGGTGACGCCGGGAAAGGAGTGGACGCAAGAACGATGAACATACCGAGAATGAATTACCGCCAATACCGCAAGGCCCGGCGACTGACGCATGAGTGCTGTAATTATTGTGACGGCAACTGCCCCCTGCTGGACGATGGGGAAGAATGTGTTTGTGTGCAGAGCATTTCCTATTCGCTGCTGTGCCGGTGGTTTCGGGCCGCCGTCCTCCCGCTGGACGCGGCCCTGTACGCCGAGATCACCAAAGACCGGGACGAGGTGAAACGCTGCTCCGAGTGTGGCGCTGCATTTATGCCGAAGTCCAACCGGGCCAAATACTGCCCAGCCTGCGCCAAACGGATGCGCCGCCGCAAAGAGGCAGAACGACAGCGGAAAAGGTACTGGCAATCTACGCATTTAGGGCCTTAAAACGCCCGGTATTCCGGGTCTTTTCCGGCATGGTCGGTGAGGTGGCGGGATAATTTATCATATACCCAGATAAACGCTTGCCTAAATGCGTAGAAGCAGTGGACATATTGGGAGAAAATGCTATAATATGTATATCACGTAGCCGGAGGGAGTTGTTCAAAATGGCAATGTCATCTGAGTTTCTTACATTCAAAAATAAAATGCGGCACTTTGATGATGATATAGAATTTATAGATATTTTGAACTCAACAGTAAAGGAGAATTCTATAAGTCCAGACGCGGATAAGCTATTCGAATTGCAAAACGCCGAGAAACATCCAAACATTTCCAAATATTCAATATGTCAAGATAATCGGCTTCTCATTGTACGACATCTCAAATCAACAGTTTACTCCTCATACATCAAAGATATGTATGAGGAAGTGACACTCTATCTTCGGAGCATTGCAACAGAAGCATACCAAAACGCGTCTATCTCACCGCAAAGAATTATTGGAGAGCATAAAGTCAATATGTCTGCTGTGGATATTCTGTCGGGGATTAGTGATGGCACTTTGACACAAACCGTTATTGATAATATGTTTCAAGTTTTAGAAAACGAGCGTAGTACCATTTCCCTTATAAAAAAGACATGTTCCAAGCTAGGATTAACTGTCAATGACGATCTTATAAATAATGCCGTGTATTATTTAGAAATTCGTCATAAACTTGTGCATACAGATGGATATGCGGATCACGAATTTAAAAGTTCCCATCCTAATCTTAGATACACAACTGGAAATTATATTGACTTAACTTATCAAACAATTATAGATGCAAAAAACGCCGTCTTTGCTTTGGTAGACGCAATAGACCGAGATGCCATAGGAAAAGACATAATTAAAAAAACATAATGGATAATACACGCAGTCAAAACCACCGGCTGAGCCGGTGGCTTGAGTAAGCCCTAGAATGGCATCCTACTGGCAAAGCCCCTCAAGGAGCCTCGAGCAAGCGTCTTTCATCTGCATTACCTGCCCTACCGCTCTAACGAGCTATGTTGCAAAGTACATCTTCTAAGATGACAATTTCTTTGTCATCTCGCTATGCTCGAATCTTATAGCTAAAGCATTTTCTACTCCACCAGCGGAGCTGGTGATTGTCGCCCGCTCAAGCTACCCAAAATGAAGAGCGCCGGACGCAAGCGGCCACATAGCCGCCGCGCCCGGCGTCTGCTTTACTTATTCGTCAGTGAAATGGAACTTTTGACTATCATAGTCGGCATCCGTCATGCATTCCAGCTTGGAAAGGGTCTGCTGAGCCAGTGCCCGCATATCCCCGTCCATATCCGGAAGGACGGCAGTAATCTTGCCCATCGTCCTGCGACGGTCAGCATTGTGGTACATACAGATCAGGTTTTCTTCTTCCACGGTAAAGTGCATTTTTTATACCTCCAATTCCTTTTTCTTGGTTCTGGCCGCCGCCTTTTTCGAGCTGGCGGCCTGTTTACTGTCGGTGAGCTGTTTACGGATAGAGGGCCGGGGCCTGCGTATTGATACGTTCTGGCGCTCGTCCTTGCCGATCATGGCATATACCCCGTGCCGGTCTTTTATGCCGGTAAAGCACAGGGACTTATAGAGCAGCATGGCAAAGAGCCGGTCATTATCCTTGGTGGAGGCCAGCGCGTCAAAGTGCGGTGAGATCTCCACCATGAAATGCGTCTTGTTGGGGCTATTGGGTGCAGACAGATCTTTCAACTTATCCACGATGCGTTGTGCCTCAGTTTCAATCCGGCTGTCATGCAAAGCCGTGATATAGGCCTTGAAATCTCCCGGCCTTGCCTGCTTCCGGCTGTGCTGCTCCTGCTGTGACGCCTCCTGCAGCACTGCCGGGTCGCAAGGCTGAGCCTCATACCGCTGGAAATCTCCAAACACCCGGTCTGGGCTTCCGTCAAAATACTGTTCCGCCGGAATGTCAAGGCTTCCATGCTCATAAAAGAGTCGGTTCACACTCACCGGCAAGGCGGCGTCAATGACGTGCTGAAAATGCTGCTGGTAGTCCAACTCATAGAGATTGCCCCGGATAGTATCATCCTTGGTGCTGGTCAGTTCCACAGCGTAGGCCAGTATCTTGTCGCGGATCTGCTCCCCGTAGAAACGCCATGTATTGTGCTGCCGGGTTCCTTTCAAAAACACATTACGTTCCCGGAAGCAGTACGTCCCGGAGGGCCGGGACATCCACAGCAGGGTCTTGTCCACGGCCTGATCGCTGGCGGCGGCCCGCTGGATGATGTCCTTGTCAATGTCAAAGTCGCTCTGATAAAACGCGGTGTTCTGCCGCATGATCTCACCCAGCGCCGCAATTACGTCCACATTCTCAAACCTCTGCATCCGTTACACCTCCAATTCCTGCGATTTTTCCCGCGCCGGTTTCTTCTTGGACTGTTCCTCCTGTGTGGCTTTGAGCTGCGCCCGGATAGAGGGCTTTTTCTGCTGGGTCTTGCGGGATTGTTTGGCCTTGGGCTTCTTCGCCTCGACCTTGGCAGCATCGGCAAGATCGGTAAGGGAAATCTGTTCCCCGGCTTTTACCTTGGCCTCTAACTCGCCCATGGACGGGGTATTATTGATAACTCCGTCAATCATGTTTTCGTTCTGTTCTGTGGACAGCTCGGCGGTACGCAAGGGATTTTTCCGTAAAAACTCCGGTACCTGCTGAAAACCAAAGCTGTCACAGTAATGGGCGGTATCTTTGCCTCCCTGATACAGCACCACCACGTCGGACACAGAAAGGGAATGTCCCTTGAAATCTGCCGGATGGTCGATGTTGAATGTACGGTAAATGTCCTCCAACGTGGTTTTGCTATCCAGCGGCGCGGTGTACACTTCCGTATAGTTGGACTTGTCCACGGTCCGGCCAGCGGCTTGCAGGCGGTCGTAAGGTTCAAAACGGTAATCACGGGTGGAATCCTCGTTGCGCAGCTGGTAGATGGAAAAGCTGTCCTGCTGCGGTGCTTCAAAGCCTGCCGCTGCGTATTCCTCTACGGTCATTCCGGCAGCAGCCGCTTCCTGCGCGATCTCGGCCTGCACCTGTGCCTTGTAATCCTGCAAGCTCTGGTCAAAGTCAGCCAGCTTGGGCGGTTCCGGCAAGTTATACTGGCCTTGGTTAAGCAGCGGGCGGCAGTCCTGCACATAGGCCACAACAGCGTTGTAATAGGCCGCCTGTTCCGGCGAAATGTTCTGCCCCTCCTGCAAAGCGGTGGCGGCGGTCTGCTCCATAGCGGAAAGATTGCAATGCTGTTTGAGGTACGGGATAAACTCGGTCAGCACCATTTCCCGCTCTGCCTTGTCCTGTTCCCACGCTTCCGGGCCTTTGTTGTGCAGAACAAAATTTTTCCAGTTCTCGTCTTTAGCGTAGTATTCGTGGTAGTTCTGGATATGCTGAACCAAAGAACCCTCTCCGTCACCAAAATCCTGCCGTCCCTCGTAGTTGTCGGGCTGGCCGTTCAGGGTAAAATCAATACGGAATGCGGTCTTGTCGTACCAGCCGCCCGTGTAGCCGTCCTTTTCCCGGTCCGTGTGCTGGGCGGTGTCCAGTTCTTCAAAAACGCGGTTTGCCACGGACAGCGGCATGGTTTCGCTGTCCTGCAGCTTGTCGCTTTCACTCCACAAAATCGTAACCGTGGGCTCTGCGGCGGGGTCTGGAATTTTAACGGGTGCGGGAATTTCGTTGGCCTTTTCCGCCGCCTCTTGGAACGCCGCTAGCTTGCCGCCCAACAGGACTTCCGACACTGTGGCTGTCTGCCCCAGCAGATTAAGTGCTTCCTGCCCGGCATCTGGCAGGGTCAGACCGGGCGCGTCCAGCTGGCCTCCGTCCAGAGCCTTGTTGTCTGGGCCGTACAGAGTGTAGTCATAGCCGGAATCGCAGGTCTGGATGAACAGCGTATTGCCATTATCCAGTGCAAATGCGGCCTCCTGTGCAGCGGAAAGGTCTGCTTCCCGCTGCTGGCGAAGTTCTGCCAGATGTTCGTCCAGCGCGGAGATCAGCTCATGGGCCGCGCTGCGGATAATTTCCAGAGAGGCTTTCAGTTCGGCCAGTTCCCGGCCAGAACTCCACCCGGCCACATAGCCAAAGGAATACTCGGACGTGTCCAGCCCGTAGTGCTGGCAGACGGCATAGGCCACGCTTTCGGCCTGCACCTCGCGGGTGCGGCTGTCCGGGCGGTTGGCCTGTTCCGGGTCGTCCGGGTCGATGGCGTGCAGCTTTGCATGGGCAATCTCGTGGATAGCCGTCTTTATGGTTTGCAGTTGGCTCATGCCCTCTTGGATGGCAATGCGGTTGTCAAGCAGGTGGAAATAACCGTGCGCCCCGCCCTCGATGCCCTCAAACCCGATGGGCACTGGGGATGCCTGCTCCAATGCTTTGAAAAAATCTTGGTAGTCCTGCACGCTGCCGGACAGTTCATTCACCGCGATAGAGGGCAGAGGTTCGCCCTCGGTCTGGCTGACATCGAACACGGACACCACCTTGAAAGCCGGAATCTGCACCGTCTTTTCTTCCGTCAGCGGCTTTCCATCCTTATCCAGAATCGGCTTGCCCTGTTCGTCCAGCTTTTCCATCTTCTGTTTGACCTTGTAGGGCGCAGGAGCAAGGATTTTGATGCCTTTTTCGCCTTTCTTCACAGTGCGGTGGAATGTGTCTTTCCACTTGTTAAAGCCCGCCACCAGCTGCCCGCCCTGCATGGCGATCAGCAAGGTGTTGTTGAAGCTGTAATTGTGGAACTTCGCCATCGTGGTGAGGTAGGCTTTGTAGCGGTCACTGTCGAACAACTGCTGAATGCCTGTTTCCAGCCGGTCCGTGATTTCTTTCATGCGCTCTACGCTGTCTTTGCCGTTTAGGATAATGGGAATAACTTTCTGCGGTTCCGTTTCAGGCTGAATAGGTGGTGGGATGTTGGCCGAATCTCGCAAAACTTCCGGCGCAGGAAAGGACAGTACCCGGTATTCCTCCGGCACAGGCTGGCCCTCGTGGACTTTCTGCCACGCATCCCCGCTTTTGACAAGGTAGCCATATTCGGTAAACAAGCCCTGCTCCTGCTGGGCCACATACCGGCCGAACTGCGCCGTGTCGATGCCGCCTTTCCATTCTTCCGGCATATCCACCATGCCGGAGCGATTCAGGTAGTAATCTCCTAGCTGGGCAGGCCCGTGCACATCCGGCAGATGCACATAGTAGTCCACGTTTTCGGGAAAGTCGGTGATTCTCCCGATGCTGAAAAGCTCACTCTGCGGGGCTTGCAAGGCGGCGTTCAGTTCTGCGCGTTCCCCGGTAGAGAGTGTTTCCAGTCGTGATGCCAGAAAGTTCAGTTCGTCCACATTGGATGCCAGCACCATGTTGTAGGGGATGGCAAAACGCTTTTCTTCCTCGGCAAAATAGCCGGAAATGAAAAGGCCCTGCGGATTATCGGACGAAATGCCGATTTGCCGCAGGGCCGCTTGTACCTGTTCGGTTGTAGTGGGCAGGTCCAGCCAGATGCCATCCCTGCCTTGCTGCTGCCGATTTTGCAGCTGGATGGAAAATAATTCGCTCATTTGGTCACACTCCTTTTTTGCTATCCTACGGATAGAGAGAGCCGGTTATGGCAAAATGAATGCTTCACCTTACCATAACTGGCCCTCGTATTTTTGCCTTACTCTTTGCGCTCTACCCGGTAATTGACGTACTTGCCTCCCGTATCTGCCAGAAGCACCGTTGCATCATAGGTTTTGCCTGTCTTTTCGGAATAGAGGCCCTTGACCTTTGCCTTACCGTTTTTGAGCAGAGCGGCGGCGATCTTCGGTGTGAACGCCTTTTTGCGCTGCTCAAAGAAGCGGTCATTCTTCCACATCACGAACTGACAGCTACGATTCCCGCAGTAGAAGTTTTTCTTGCCCTCATAGACGTTTTCACCACACCGGGGACACTTGCCGATAATAACCCGTTCCGACTGGAACAGGTTTTGCTTATCTGCACTGATACAAGAATAGGTCTTGACCAGCTGGCGCACCTGCGCTTCAATTTCGGCCATGAACTCGTCCGCGTCTGCATTGCCCTTGGCAATCTCGGTCAGGCGGTTTTCCCATTCAGCAGTCAGAGCGGGAGAGGTCAGGCTTTCCGGCAGAACCACCGCCAGATTGATGCCGTCCTTGGTGGGGACAAGCTGTTTGCCCTTGCGCTGCACAAAGCCCATTTGCACCAGCTTTTCCAGAATCGCCGCACGGGTGGCCGGAGTACCCAGCCCCTTGCGTTCCGCTTGGCCCAGGCCACCCTCTCTTGCTCCTGCGGAGCAATTCACCTTGTCCTCCGGCATATCCTCGGCCCCGGCCCGCTCCATTGCTGACAGGAGCGTATCTTCGGTGTAGGCTTTCGGCGGGGATGTGAAGTGTTCCGATACGGTAGAAGTTACGCGGAAGCTCTGCCCCTCGGTCAGTTCTGGCAGGGTGTTCAGGCTTTCCGCTTCTTCTTCGCCGTCTGCTTTCATGGTGGAGCGGAACCGTTGGTCGATCTCTTTCCAGCCGGGGACAAGCACGGTCTTTCCCTTGGCGGTGAACTCATTTCCTGCACAGGAAAATACCGCAGTCACGGTTTCGTACTCATGGGGCGCGGCTATCGCGCAGAGCAGTTTGGAGCAGACAAGGTTCATCAGCTTGCACTCACTTTCCGCAAGGCCGGTGAAGCCCTGTTTTACAAATTCGGCCGTGGGAAGGATGGCGTGGTGGTCCGATACCTTTTTGCTGTTCAGCACCCGGCCTACTTCCGCAGTCAGCGCAAGTCCTTGGGCAAAGGGCAGCAGCCCCAGCAGATCAGACACAAGATGTTGTGCTGTCTGGCTCATGTCCTCGGTCAGATATTGGCTGTCTGTGCGGGGATAGGTCAGCAGTTTCTTTTCGTAAAGCTGCTGGGCGTAATCAAGGGTCTGCTTGGCGGTGAAACCAAACAGACGGTTTGCTTCCCGCTGCAAGGTGGTCAGGTCGTAGAGCTTGGGCGGCTGTTCCGTCTTTTTCTCACGTTTGACAGAAGTACAGTCTGCATTTGCACCTGTGCATTTTTCTTTGAGAGAATTTGCGGTTTCTGCATCCGCAATGCGCCCGCTGTCTGCTTTCAGGCTGCCAGACTGGATACCGACCGTGTAATACTTTTCTTTTTGGAAGCGCAGAATTTTTGCATCCCGGTCCACCAGCATTTTCAGTGTCGGGGTCTGCACCCGGCCCACCGTCAGGGTCTTGTGGTACAGCACCGAAAACAGCCGCGTTGCGTTGATGCCCACCAGCCAATCTGCCTTTGCACGGCAGAGGGCCGATTGGTACAGAGCATCATAGTCTGAATCCGGGCGCAGGTTCGCAAAGCCCTCCCGGATAGCGGCATCCTCCATGCTGGAAATCCAGAGCCGCTTCACGGGTTTTGTGCAGCCGGCCAGTTGGTAGACAAAACGGAAAATAAGTTCTCCCTCCCGGCCTGCGTCGGTCGCGGCGGTCACGCTGTCCACGTCCGGGCGGTTGAGCAGGGTGCGGACGATTTCAAACTGCTGTTTCTTCTCGTCCGGGACGATGAACTGCCACGGCTGGGGCAGGATGGGCAA
>OIYQ01000539.1_pt1 | contig 15402 bp, 5 predicted proteins | sample 1588311 | NCBI WGS metagenome assembly OIYQ01 (sample SAMN03283244) | human gut metagenome | biome: human-associated habitat; material: feces | host: Homo sapiens | place: Peru | collected 2012
GATATTATGGGCTTTGGTCCTATTCAGCCGCTTATTGACAGTGACAAATATTCCGAAATTATGGTAAACGGCTACGACCATGTTTATGTTGAATCAAAAGGTAAGCTTGTTCTTACCGACATTCAGTTTAAAGATAACGACCATCTTATGCAGATTGTTGACAGAATCGTATCAAAGGTTGGCAGACACGTTGATGAATCAAGCCCGATGTGTGACGCCCGTTTGCTTGACGGTTCCCGTGTAAATGTAATTATCCCGCCTCTTTCACTTATCGGTCCTATTCTTACAATTCGTAAGTTCGGCAAAACTCCGATTACAGCCGATAACCTTGTAAAATGGGGTTCCGTATCACCAAAAATGCTTGAATTTTTGGAGGCTGCCGTAAAAGGTAAGCTCAATATTATCGTATCCGGCGGTACAGGTTCGGGTAAAACAACACTTCTTAATGTACTTTCGTCATACATTCCTTCGGACGAAAGAATTATTACAATCGAAGACTCTGCCGAAGTTCAGCTTCATCAGGAGCATGTTCTTACTCTTGAAGCCCGCCCGGCTAACATGGAGGGCAAGGGCCGAGTCAGTATCCGTGACTTGGTAGTTAACTCCCTTCGTATGAGACCCGACCGTATCATCGTAGGTGAGGTTCGTAGCGAAGAAACCTTGGATATGCTTCAGGCAATGAACACAGGTCACGACGGCTCACTTACAACAATCCACGCCAACTCGCCGAGAGACTCAATTTCCCGTATTGAAACAATGGTTATGATGTCCGGTTCCGAATTGCCGTCAAAGGCTATTAGAGATCAGGTTGCATCCGCTATCAACCTTATTGTTCAGCAGGCTCGTTTGCGTGACGGTTCAAGAAAAGTAACCTCTGTTTCCGAAATTGTCGGTATGGAGGGTGATGTTGTCAGAATGCAGGATATATTCACTTATGAAACCGAGGGTGAATACGACTCAAACGGTAAGTTTAAGGGTGTGTTCAAGCCTACGGGTATCATTCCTAAATGTGTTGAAAAAATCAGAGAAAACGGAGTAGTGGTTAACAATGACTGGTTCAACGATTAGCGTAATCATAATAACGGCAGCATTTGCCCTGCTTGCATTTGTTATTGCTTTTATTTTGTCTTATACTTTCGGCTCTTCAAAAATTGCCGCAGACAAAAGAATGGAGGAACTCAAAAAGCAGGAGGGATACACAGAGGTTGCTCTTGTAAAAAACAAAAAGAAAACGAGAAGAAAAAAAGAAAACGAAAATGGCGTTTTTGTAAAATTCGCATCGGCACTTTACAGTCAGCTTCAAAGTGCGGACATAAAAATGCGTCCCGAAGAGTTTTTGCTCATTTGGGTAATAGTTGCGGTTTTGCCGGCACTCTTTATTCTTCTTATATCCGACAGCTTAGCTACCGTTGCAATTATTGCCGCAGTTATCGGTTCAATGATTCCGTTTGCAATAGTAAAAATCAAGCAAAAGCAGAGAGTAAAAAAGTTTGATGTTCAGCTTTCGGACGCACTTATGCTTTCTTGCAGTTCGCTTCGTGCCGGTCTTAGCTTTACTCAGGCTATGGAGGCTATTTCAAAGGATATGCCGGATCCGATTGCTTCCGAATTCGGTACGGTTTTGGAAGAAATGTCAATGGGTATGCCTATGGATGAGGCACTCGAACGACTTAACAAAAGAATTAACAGCCAATATCTTCCGCTTATGGTATCATCTGTGCTTATTCAAAGACAAACAGGCGGTAATTTGTCGTCAATTTTGGAGGGCATTGCAAATTCCATTAAGGAAAAGATGAAACTTAAGCAGGAACTTAAGGCATCTACATCAGCCGGAAAAACAACGGGACTTATGGTAGGTTCAATGCCGATTATTCTTTGCGTATTGTTTTTCTTTGTAAACAGAGAATTCATTATGCCGCTTTTTACAACAAATATGGGCCACATATTCTTGGGAGTGGCGGCAGGACTTGAGGTTCTTTGCTTCTTGGCGGTACGAAAAATTATTAACATCAAGATGTAAGTTTAGGAGAAATTTATGATTGCTTTATTGGTAATTGCATATGCACTGCTTATTTTGGTTTTGTGCATTGCAGTATTCGGCAAAAAAGGTAAAGAAGAGGATAACAACCTTACAAGAATGAAATCAATCGGTAAAGAGGTTGTTACCGCCGAGTACAAAAATGTTGAAACTTCGTTTTATGACCGTAATATAAAGCCTATTGTTAACAAGCTTTCAAATCTTGATGCTCAGGGTAACAAGCAAACAAAGTCTGCCCGTAAAAGACAGGAAACCGAAAAGCTTGCACTTCAACTCAGAAAAGCCGGCATACATATGTCGACAGGCAGCTTTACATATCTTAAAACCGCTGTTGCAATTTTGGGTGTAATTATATTTTCAGGTATAGGCATTTTGCTTATGGATGTAACAAGTTATTTTTGGTTGATTATTTTAATCGGAAGTATGCTTTCTGTTCTTGCACCTACCATTGTGCTTAATTCAAAGATAAAAAGTCATCAGCAGGCAATCAGGTCGCAGCTTGCGGATACACTTGATCTTCTCAGTGTTTGTATGGAGGCAGGTCTTAGCTTTGACGCTTCGCTTCTTAAAGTGTCGGAGCGTATGGAAGGTCCGCTTATTGATGAACTTGTAACTGTATTTAGGCAAATTCAGCTCGGTAAAAGCAGAAACGAAGCTCTTAAAACATTATCGGATTCAACCGATGTTGATGAGCTTAAAACCTTTGTATCGGCGGTAGTTCAAGCCAATACACTCGGTATTCCTATTACAAATGTTCTTTCGGCTCAATCGGAGCAGCTCCGTGTTGCAAAGAGAGAGGAAATCAGAGAAAGAGCGGCAAAGGTTCCGTCAAAGATGACCATTCCTACCGTACTTTTGATTTTGCCGGCAATTATTTGTATTATTATGGGCCCTGTTATTATTCAGGTTATGGATCAGTTTAAAGGCGGACTTTAATGAAAATGTTAAAAGCATATAAAGGCGACGAACTTCTTGTTGAAGAAGTTGAAAACGCAAATCACTTTGCACGCAGGTTTATGGGGCTTATGTATCGCAAAAGTATGGCTGAAAATCACGGACTTCTGCTTACTCCGTGTGATGAAATTCATACTTTCGGTATGCGTTTTGCCATAGATACCGTTGCACTTGACAATGACAACAGGGTTTTGTTTATCGACCCTGCCGTTCCTCCGCATAAGGTGAGAAAAAGAGTTAAAAATTGCAAAAAAATTCTTGAATTAAATGCGGGAACAGCTGAAAAACTCGGCATAAGTGTCGGGGATGTTTTGGCTTTTAAATAATAAAATAAACTTTTTGGAGAGTTAATAATGAGCAATAAAGAAATCGTAGACAGAAACCAAATTTTGGGCAACAACAAGGTGGAATTTGACAAATCTTTAAGAGGCTATGACACGGCGCAGGTTGATGAATATGTTGCAAATCTTATAAATATTCAAAAAAATGCGTCTGAAGTTTTCGACAGCCAGGTAAAGGATTTGAGAAATGAAAATTCCATGCTCGAATACGAGGTTAAAGAACTTAAAGAGCAGGTTGAAAGCCTAAAGACAAAGAACGAGTATGCCGTTGAAGAAAAAGAAAGATTGATGAAAAAAATCAATGAGGCTCCTCGTGAGGTTAAGGTTGTTGACGATTCACAGCTTAAAGAATTGCAGGAAAAATATGACTCTCTTGTAAGCAAACACAGACTTATGGGTGAAGAAAATCGCAAACTCTCAAAGGAAAATGAGGGCTTGAAGCGTGATGTGGCTCACCTTACAAAGAAAATAGATAAAAATCGTTCGGAAATCAATAACTTGAGAACAAGCGCAGAGGGTAATTATACCAATGTTACCGACGAGCGTTTCATTCAAGTTTCAAGAATATATGAGGAAGCAATTGATAAGTGTGAGGATTTGATTTTCAGACTTCAAACAGAATTGTCACTTGCACACTCAAAGGCTGAAGACATTCAATAATCATTTGTAAAAAACTTCGTTAAACAAGAGGAGTGATTGCCTTGAAAAAATTGTTTAAAAGAAAAGAAAATGGTGATATCGCCCTTATATCAATATTTGCATGTATGGCTATATTGGCTATTTTGGGGCTTATTCTCGAATTTGGATTGATATATTTCCAATCGGCAAGGTTGCAGAATGCGGTAGACTCTGCGACTGTTGCTGTTGCGCACAATCTTATGGATACCGATGAAAATATAAAACATACGGTTGAAACATATATGAAGGAAAACGGCGTTGATATTACCAAAAAAGGTACGGGCACAATCACTTCAGGTAAACTGAGAACCAAGATTACCTATGGCGATAACAACGCAGTTGTAATTATTGACAGAAAAGGACTTTTAACCGAGGAAGCCGCCGCAAATGATGACGGAACCTATATAACCTCCGGATATTTGAAGGTTACTGTCGGGGTTGACTGCAAGGAATATTGGAAAACCTTTGACAAAATGGTTGTAAAAAGCGGTTATGCAAAATGCGATATGCAGTACAATGAAATGCCGGAGGCACTTAAATATACAATTTTCGGCAATTCCACAAAGCAAGCCACGGATTACAGACAAATGGCTGTCGGCATCAACGGTAGAACAAACAACACGCAGGCAATTGCCAATATTTTTACAAATCTCATTAACGGTATTAATCGGGATTTTATTCAGAAAATCATAGAAAGATTGGGCGGAAATCCTAATTATAATGAACTTTTTAATCAGCATTTGTCATATGCCACCATTAATGGTGATGTTCATTCAAATTCGGATATAAGCATAGGCGTAAACGCTCTTCAGGCGAGCCGCTCAAAGGATATAGACTATACGGGTACAAATGCCAACTGTATTTGTCAGACCTTGTGTAAATCGGAGAATACCAAAAACACATATTGTACGGTTTGTCAGGACGATTACAGAAAATGTGAGGGTGACGAGCAAACCGACGATGATTATAATCAGGTTCATTTTACCGCTGTAAACAATATTGATTTTTCGGCAGGTAAAATTGTAAACAACACCGTTGGCGGTTCATTTTCTCAGTGGCTCGGCACAAACAATGATAATAATACAAGGGTTTATGTAAGAAACTATCAATATATTGAGCAAACTCAGGTTGCACTTTATGTTATTGACCGCCTGAATTTTGATAGTATTACAAGCACACAGGGCTTGCGAGATGCCTTTACCGCTACTGCTCTGGACTATATGGAAAACAGCATTACTCTGCCTGCATCACAGCAAGCGGCTGTTCTTGCACAGGCAGACAATCTTGAGTATATCGAAAAAAATAAGTATCAATTAAATGCTCAAAAGTCAATTGTTTATGGCGCAACAAATGCTATGGCAAATCAGGTTATGACCGAGGCTCAGGGCGGTAAAACGCTTACGGATTTCTTGACCCCTGTTATTGAACGCGGTTATGATCCGCCCGCAACAAATACAACATTGCCTCTTTATGACGGCACAAAGGTTGACAAGGAAAACAGTGTTATTACATTTAGAAAGGCTGACAGTGACCAAACTGCCGAGCTTTACATTGTTGATGCTGAAAATACAAACAGAAACCTTGTTGATATGAAAAGAAATACAGGTTCGATAACTCCTCAATCCGAGGCGGGATACCGCTTTGCTATTGCCAAAACTTTCAGACAGAGAGCAAGCTATATTCAAGTGCCGAATATGAAGCCGTATTTTATCAGGGCTATCAATCGTTCGGTAAAGAATTCAACAACAACCAAGAACAGTGACTCCTCCGATGTTGAAACTTCGGACGCAACCTCTGTAAAGGACGCTGTTAAAAAATCGCAAACAAAACTTGAAAAGGTAATCAATTCAAAGGATACGCTTGCAACGGTTGAAAATAAGAACGGCACATTTACAAAAGGTGCGGCAGACGCCACAACTGTTTTGGGCGAAGTTCCGGACGGCTATGCCGACACATATGTAGACAATTCGTACAATACAAGCGAGGTTCTTACAAACAAAAAGACTTCTCCGCTTTTGAAGTATAAACTTACTTCAACCGATTCATCGGGTAACAGTATGAAGTATGATGAATATACTCTTACAAAATATACATCAAGCGATTTGAACCATACAAAATACAACGGTGTGAATGTTTATGATTCAAACGGAAACTTGAATTCGGCAAAGAATGTCGTTGAAGATTATAACAAGAAAAACGGCGATAAGTACGGCAAAAACGCTGTGCAGAAATTTGAAAAATCAGATGTACTTGTCGACAAAGATTATGACGATACTTCTGTTCACGATTATGAAAAACATTACGGTGATGACGCCGTAGCAAAGAAAAAGCATTATATTGAAAATACCCTTATGCTTTCGGACCAAAGTGATTTCTCGGATACTGCACCGGCAGAGGACGCTGTGTTCCTTATGAGCACGGGTACAAAGAAAAAATATCTCAATTCCAAAATCAGCAAAATCAAGGAAATCTCTAAGGAAATCAACAACCAAGAGTTGTCGGTTCCTGCCGATTTGAGACTCGCTCCTGTTGAATCTCGCTACAAAACCTTGATTGACGCAACTCTTGCCGACCTCGGCTACGACATCAAAAACAGCGAAACTGTTGAAACAAAGAATACCGCAGGCATCACAAAAGATTACACCAAGATTGACGGTACAAAGGTTAGCGAAAAGTATTCGTATGAAGATTTGCTTCCGGGTCAAGACGGAGTTGTAAAAAAGAAAGTTTCCGGAGAAACCACGGTTAACGGAAAAGATGTTGACGGCATTTTGGAAGAAACCCGTGAAGATTTTGAAGTAGATGCTGAACGAATCGGCGAAAAGGTTGACAAAAAGTATAACGAACTTCATCAAATAGAGTCAACTACCGGTTGGAAAAAGATTAAGGATGAAGTAAACAAGATTGGTTCGGATTACAACGACGATGATAATACCTATACCCTTAAGAACAAGACAGTTTATGAAGGCGGTATCAGAGAGCCTTGGAGAAGTGATTGGGGTACAAAGGTATATGGTATTCGTATTCCGTCCGGCTATCAAATTCAAGTTAACGGTAATCTTGATGTTATGGATAATAAGGGTGGCGGTGCCGCACATTCTTATATCGGTGACAATTCCGACCCTACAAAGCATACTTATTTGTATGTAACGGGTAATCTTCAGGTTGACAGAGGTGAACTGTATATCGGTGATAATACCACTGTAATCGTTGACGGTAATATCTATACCGCAAGAAACAAATCAATTACCATAGGTAAAAATTCACAGCTTATCTGTAAGTGGGAAATTTATTCTGACGGTAATATTAATGTCGGTGAAAACAGCGTTATTGTTTCCCAAACCGCTTCTTCAGGGGAAAAAATTTCGCTTAAGGCAGATAATTTTACAACTACTTCAACAAGTAAGGTTTTTGCAAACGGCGATATTCAAAAGACCGACAGCGGCGAAGCAATATTCGGCGGTAAGGTTTATTGCCAAAGAGCAATTTATTACGGAGACAGTGCTTCGGGTAAACTTACCTTTATGGATAATACAAAGGTTTACCTTGGCAGAGATCTTGCTTTAAGCAGCGGCGATTTAAATATCGGTGAAAATGCCATAGTTGTTGTTAATATGCCTTCCGAGTGGGATGATGATGCCGAAAAAGGTGTTGTTAATGTCAGCGGCAAATATACTCTTATTATGAAAACAGGCTCTGTCCTTGTAACATTGGGCGACAAGTATCATAGAATAAACGCAATGAGGTACGATTGTGCTTCAGGTTCGCTTATTGTTACCGATATGGTTAAGAGTTTGTATGATAAAAAGAAAGAGTATCCTTCAAAATTCGGCAATGTTATCTGCAAGAAAATGGATGTAAGAACAACCGAATTTAATGAAAACGCCCATGTTTTTGTGTCGGATGAAATCCATGTTCAGGATTCAATGCAAATTACATTTAATCCGGGCACAAAGCTCCTTCTCGGTAAAAATTCAAAGAATGAGTCAATTTCAAACTGCGGTCAAATTAATTTTAACAGAAGCCCGGCTAATAAAGTGTTTGCCATCGGCGCAATAGGTACGGTTACAGGCTTGCAAAGCGGCAACGGCAACTATACTCTTTATAACGGCAGCTTCCTTTCGGCTCCGGGACTCAGCATTAACAATCTTACGATTGAAAGCGGCGGCGGCTTCTGCATTCCTAAGGACAGCAGTATCACCGTTAACAATCTTACAATTAATGACGGTTCGTCAACTTATATCGGATTGATTAATATTAAGGATACATTAACAATCAATTCCAATGTTAAGATTGAAGAAATTTCTTCGGCAAACAAAATTGTTGTTAATGAAGCTAAACGCCTTTTGATTGAGAAAAACTGTACCGCCAAAGACATTACAAACAAAGGTGAATTTCTTGTAACAAATAAATTGACCGTAAACGGTACATTTGATAATTACAGTACAGCCTTAATCGGTCTTGTTCCGAAAGAGTCAAATCCGGGTACCACCGGTACGCTTTCAGGTTCGGGAACTGTTAACAATTACGATGTTTTTCAGGTTTACGGCTCGACAGAAAGCGGTACAATTAACAACAAGTATAACACGGCAAAGTCACGCGGTTCGACAGTTTACATAAGCGCGGACGGTACTTTGGACAATCTCACCAACGAAAAAGAAAGTGCTGTTATTTGCAAGGGTAACTTTACTGCGAAAAATGTTGTAAACACAGGTAATATTCAGGTAAAAAATATGACTATGGCTGAAAGCACCTCGTTTACAAACGATGACGACGCAACCGTTAAGGTTGACAATTCTCTTACATTAAAGGGAAATGCAAACAATTACGGTTTTGTTGAAGTTAACGGTAATTCGCAGATCGAAACAATTAGAAACACGGCTGATTTGAAACTCAACGGTACTGCCGAATTTAAAAATGCAGTTATAAACACCGGCAAAATTCAAGTCACATCATACGGTGCAACATTTAATGATGTTGAAAACAGCGGTGAAATCAGCGTTGCGGGCACAATCGCTTCAAACGGTACCGTTACAAACAGCAACTTTATTTGCTCAAATAATGACGGTAAATTTACAAAACTTGTTAACAGCGGCGTTGTCAGCGTTTCGTTCCTTTCTAAGGGAACATCTTCGGATATTGTAAACAATGCAAACGGTGTTATTGAAGTATTCGGCGGAAACAGTTCGGCTGTATCAAATATCACATCTCTTGAAAACAGCGGTGACTTTGTTTCAAACAAGGAAATCAATGTTTCGGGTGATATGACAAACAGCGGTAAGTTTGAGTGCTTCGGTAAATCAACAGCAGGCAATCTTACAAACACAGGCAAGGTTTACAATCACGGTACTCTTGCCGTAACCGCTACGATTAATAACAATTCAAACGGCAAAAACGGTGAAGACAATTCAATAATTTATGTCGGTGATTTGTCATCATATTCTCTTGAGGCGGCTACAATCAACAACTATGCAAATATTTTTGTTGACGGCGGAACCCTTAATGTTGGTGCTGTGTTCTCCTGCCATAAAAACAGTGCTCTTTATGTAAACAAGGGCGATATTACAACAAATGATATCGAGATTTTTGAAAATTGTTCGTTTTTGTACAACGGCAAACTTACAATTAACGGTTATCTTGTAAACAGAACAAATCTTTCGCTCAAGAGCATTACGGCAGAGAAAATTAGAAACTACGGCAATATTTATGTTGAGTCAAGCAAAAACTTTACTATAAAATACCTTGCCAATATGTCGGGTGCAAACTTTGCTTTGGACGGCGGAGGAGAGCTTGTAGTTGAAGAACACTATGACAATATTTCTATCCTTAACGAAGGTAATATGTATGTAAACGGTAATGTATACGGCAACGGTTCAATCAGAACCACCGCAGGAGAGATTTATGTCAACGGTGATGCGGATGTTGCAAATTCAGTTTCGTATGACGCTTCGGCACTTTGTGTTGAAAATTCAGCCGAGGTATATATTTACGGCTCACTTCCTGTAAACACCTCCGGCAACGGATTGTTCATCAAGGCAAATGCGGATGAAACTGCCATTAAGGCAAGAGTCAGCATTTACGGAAAGAAAAAAAAGATTGACACGGGCAGAATCAACTGTGAACAAAAGGGCGCAAACATTTTCCTTGGCAATGATGTAAAGGTTACTCCGGACAATAACACTCAAAATATTTACGGTAATATGTTTATTTACGGCAAATATGAGTGCTCTGCCGATGTTAACATTAATATTAACAATTCGGCTACTCTTTATATCAAAGGCAATGTAAATGCTCCGAATACAACGATTTATCTTAATAATCAGTCGGGTTTCTATTGCTTCGGAAGTGAGGTAATACTCAGGGAAATTGTTTCGGACTTTTCAAGAGTTTATCTTATTAAATTGCCGTCCGGTACATATTCGGGCATCGGCAATGTTCGACTTAACAATGTCAGCTTGATTTATTATCCAAGCTCAACCACACTTGCAAATCTTACAAAGAGCGAAGATTCGGTTATTATGTCCGATCCGGGTAGTGTGTTCCCTATTTATGACAGTAACTTTGCGGCTAAAAACTCGACTATTGTTACTATTGGTAATATCAAGATTACAGGTAAGGTTACAATCCCTGAAGGTTCAACTCTTTGCGTAGGCGGTAATGTTTACTTCTGCGGTGCTTCGGCAAGCATTGTAAACAACGGTAACCTCTATATTATGGGCAAGATGTATTACAATGCAAATACATTGGCAACAATTACTTACAGTTATTTTGAAGAACTTTCGGACAGATATGACAAGGCTACAAACAATTCGTTTGATGACTTTGTTACTCTCGGCGGTAAAAACGCAGACTTGTTTGTAGGCAAAACAAAGTCGGGCAAATTGAAGTATAAGAATTACTTTAATACTTACGGCAACCAAAAGGTTTATGTTGATAACGACCTTGTTGTTACCGGAAATCTCGGTCAAAAGAGTTACAGCAAGGCAGGAATTAAGGGCAGCGACCTTGTTGCAAACCGTGGCGAAAGCGTTATTCTTGAAAACAGCTCAACACTTTGCGTATCGGGTGACATTTATTCAAACGGATTGGATAATAACACAGGTAACGGTGTGTATGTTGCAAACGGTTCTTCGCTTTCAAGCGGCGGCTCACTTTATGCCGATTCGGCTATTTACAATTTCGGCACAACCGTTATTATGGGCAAACTTGTAAATTACAAAAAGTCGGACGGCACCGAAGCCGAAAATTCAAGAAAATGGACCACCGACAGAGAAGATTTGAGCAAACTTTATGAAGGTATTTCTCTTCTTAACGGTTCCGTTAATGCAAAGGACGCACGCTTCTTTGTAGGCGGTGTGGATAAAAAAGGCAAAACCTCAACCGAAACAATCATATTTGAGGGTTATGTTCATAACTACGGCAAAATCAATATTATGCAGCCTACTTATATCAAAGGCTACAGCGTAACGAGTACAATGTGGTTCAGAGTAGTCGGTGAAAATACAAATGCCGTTTATGCAACTCGTGCAAATTATGACGGCGGCTGGAGTTACGAGGTAGCTCCGAGAGGTTCGCTTCTTGCTCAGGAAAGTTCGGTTGCCAACTTCGGCAGCGATGTGGCAATGCTCGGCGGATACCTTTGCTTCAACACTTCGTCGGATGATAAGAGCAAAATGCCTGTTTTCTCCAGCGAGGGCGACGCTACTTACGGTATGTGCTTGCTCAACGGCGGTATTTTCTACGCCAAAGGTAAGGTCGGCTACACGGGTGATGTGGGCCATACTCTTGATAACAGTAGGCTTAACGGTTACGATGAATTCAGTGATTACTATATTCATCATCTTGAACTTATTTATTTCAGTTCAAGTAATCTTAAAGGTGATTTCAAGGGCTCGTTCTCAATCGTAAACGGTTATGTTTATAACGGCAGCCGAAACGGAAATTATTGCCCTGAAAACAGAAATGCCGTTTTCTATTCCGGAGGCGGAATACAAGTCGGCACAAGCAAGGACGCAGGTGCAAACGATGTCGGCGGTACCGTTCAAAACTACGGCAGTATGTATGTCGACGGCTCGCTTAATGTTTATTCAAGCGACACTTATGCAATTAACTACATTGCGCTTTCGTCACAACTTGATTCAAAAACCTTTATTGCCGGCGATTGCTATTCAAGCGGCGGTGCGGTTACAATGCGTAATTCACTCTTTATGTGTGACGGCGACTTCATTTCAAGGCGTTGTGCAAGACTCGGTATTTCCGAATTGGTAAACAGTGAAGACGACCTTAATTCAAGTTCATATCTTTACATTGGCGGAAATATGGCAACAAGTACCAACGGTACAGGCAAAGCCGGTGATATTGCCGGTAGCTGGGGCGGCGTTTCCACATGGAACTATCTTGACATTTTCTCAAATGCAAGCGTTTATGTTGGCGGTTCGTTCTTTACAAACAGTATCTTTACTCCGCATAAAAATGTAACTCTTATCGTTGACGGTAAGGATAAGGGTAAGGTTAACACCAAGACCAACTTCATTACATGGTTGCAGACGATTGCGAATAATGTTACACTTTCGCTCAACGGATACGACCCTGATGACTTTAAGTTTATTGTTAACAACAGATTTGATGTTCAGCAAACTCTTCGTGAGGGCAGAACAAAATCAATGCTCAACAGATTTTATGTTCACGGCAGTGCTTTCCTCAACGGCAGAGCAAAAATCTCCGATATGACAAAGTTCTATGTTTACGGTGACCTTGTAAACAGAACGGATGTTATCGGCAAGATTACGGCACTTGAAATCGGCAGAGCGGTTAATGTTTCGGATGACGGCGACACCTGGGCATCAAAGGGCACCTTTATTGACGAAAACGACGAACCTCGCTTTGTCAGAAACGCAAAGGGTAATTTGATTCAAAATCCAAATTACGACTATAACTATGCAAACGCTTGTTATCTCTATGTTCGCGGCAAGCTGGACCTTGACAGAAAAGTAAATATTTATCCGGGCACAACGGTTAAAACCGGCAAGGATTACTCCCCTCGTGGTATGGTTAAACTCATGCACGATACGAGCGTATATTCGGGCGGTAAAATTTCCACACACAGATATATTGATGTCGGTCAATATTCGGAACTTTTTGCAAAGGAAAATATCAACGCTTGGAATTATATTTGTGTTCGTGAGCACGGTACGCTTTACAGTGGCGGAGATGTTAAGTGCGGAACTTCGTTTGAAGCTAAAACATTTTCAACAATCTATTCGTGCGGTTCTATCAAGGCAACTTTAAGCAATATTAAGATTCGTGACAACTCAACGGTGTTCTGTGCCGGTAATATGACTGCACTGAGTTATATTGAACTCGGTAAGCACGATGAAAAGTATAAGGTTACCTTGCGTGAGGCAACACCTAAATCGAGCGATAATGTATGTACATGTACGGGTAAGTGTTCAAAAGACGACCCTGACGCAAGTTGCCCTGTATGTAAGGATGACTATACAAAGTGTACGGCTCCTGTTGAATGTATTTGTTCAGAACTTTGTACGGAAGATAAAAAGACCGAAGATTGCCCTGTATGTAAGAGCGACGGCGGCGATTGGCATAAGTGCCAGGCACAAAGTCCTGATAATCAGGAAAAGGAAACCTGCACTTGTACAATCGAATGTACCGAAAATGCAAAGAATTCGGATTGTCCTATTTGTAAAAATGATTATACAAAGTGCGGATTTAAGAGTGACGAATCTGTGCTTGAAAACGATATTACAAGGGATCTTACGGATGATGCCGACGGCGGCGAGTTCTATATCGGTAAAAAGCTTGCATCGTATACAAGCTATATCAGACAGTACGGCTTCTCAAGCACGGTTGTCGGACAGTATGTATTTGCAAACAAATACCTTACATTAAGAAGCAATTCGGATATGTGGGTTCTTCCGGAGGCGTATAACAACAACACTTATAAGTATGTTGTTAAAACCTTTGAAAGTGACGGCTCAATCCTCGGTGATATTATTAAGTACATCAAGGAAACAGCGTATAATCTTAAAGAAAAGCTTTCGTTTAAGAACGGCTCGGTATATACGATGGGCGATTTGACTCTTAATAAAAACGCTTCTCTTATGGGCACTTACAATATGTATGCTTTTGGCAAGGCAACACTGTTGCATGATTCTCTTATATATTTCGGTCACGATGTTAAATTCTACGGACCGAGCCTTAATTTGATAGATGGTATCAAAAACGGCAGCTTTACAGGATTTAAGGCGGCAGGTGATGTTTATACAACCATGAGATGTACAAACAAGGCAAAGCATCCTACCGGCTACACGATTTATACAAAGAACTATGACCCTAACAAATCATACAAGTGCGATAAGTGCGGTGCTTCGCTCAGCAAGAGCACGGTTAAGCAAAATGTAACCTGTCCGGTAACGATTTATGCAAACAACGAAATAGTTGTTGCAACCTCTACCGACATGAGTATGTGTTATGCTGTTGCGTGCAACGGAGATGTAACTATATCCGACCCGTACGGAACATGTAATTATGACGACAGAAACATTTATCAATTACCTAATGCTATCGCTTCGTACAACGGAAATATTACTTATAACACGATGTACGGCAAGATTGCGGCATTGTTCTATGCACCGTCACCTAATTCAACCGCAGAAAAGAAGGTCGGCAACATCAAACTTGACGGCTATTATCAGGAAATTTGGGGTTCTATAATCGGTGATACCGTATCGATTGATACATTCTATATCAATCTTCACAGATTCTCCAACTGGAGAACTATGGACCTTCAAATTGCAGAATCGGGTAATGTTTACCTTATTTCGCAGGCTGAATATGACAAGCAGGTCAACAATGTTGACGAGTCGTATTTGCATACCGGTAACACCCAGGATGAAAGCGAAGGCGGCGCATCACTTTTCTTTGACAAGGATGTGCTGAGCAACGGCTCAACAACCGGTCAGGGTACCGATGCAGGCAACTAAAATAAAAAAGGCAAAGACGATGGTGAAAATTATCGTTTTTGCCTTGTTTTAAGGAAGATTTAATGAAAAAAATATCAAAAAACCAAATTATAAAAATTGCTGTTGCCGTTCTTGTTTTGATTGTTGCAGGCGTTTCGATTTTTTTGATTAACGGTAAGCAAACAGGCTCAATCAGCAAGGGAAACAATAAACAGTATAATACTGAAACTTTGCAAAAAAATGAAGATTCCGTTATGCAGGGCGACCCATATGTTTTTTTGGGCTCTGATTTTACCTTTGGTGCAAAATCCGACGGTCAATCTTTTGTTGATTATCTCAAAGCCGTTGACGGTATAAAAGCTAAAAAGTACGGCGGTGAGGGTTACAAACTCAACGGCAAGGACGAAAACAC
>OIYQ01000542.1_pt1 | contig 15389 bp, 12 predicted proteins | sample 1588311 | NCBI WGS metagenome assembly OIYQ01 (sample SAMN03283244) | human gut metagenome | biome: human-associated habitat; material: feces | host: Homo sapiens | place: Peru | collected 2012
TGGGATATTAGCTCAGGTGGTAGAGCACTTGACTTTTAATCAAGTTGTCCGGGGTTCGAATCCCCGATGTCTCATTAAAATGTGCCTCTCCCAGAGAGGCGCTTTTTAATGTCAGACATCGTAGGGTTCGAACTCCGGACAACGTAGTTGGTCGGGGCGCTAGACGTCCGGGGGACGTCTGTTCAGCGCGGACCGAAGCGGAGCGTAGACCGAATCCCCGATGTCTCATTAGCGTAAAAGAAGCCGTTCCTTGAACGGTTTTTTTGTATTTAGAAGAATGGAGGGTTCGAACTCCGGACAACGTAGTTTACCGGGGCACTGGACAGAGAAAAATATGTGGGTATTATTTGCATTTGAATCCGCATTTTTTGCGGGCATAACATCGATACTGGCAAAATGTGGTATCAAAAAAACTGATTCAAACGTAGCAACTGCAATAAGGACAATTGTAGTTTTGATTTTCTCATGGATTATGGTATTTGTGGTTAAAGCGCAGGGGCAGATCACAGCTGTGTCAGCAAAGACATGGATATTTCTGATACTTTCCGGAGCAGCTACAGGAGCCTCATGGCTCTGCTATTTTAAGGCACTTCAGCTTGGTGATGTAAACAGAGTGGTGCCGATTGACAAATCAAGCACAATACTGACCATTATACTTGCATTTATCTTTTTAAAAGAGGAGATAAATGCTCTCAGGCTGGTATGTGTGGTGCTTATAGCTGTCGGTACATATATGATGATCACTAAAAAGGAGATATCGCAGGAAGAGCAGAATAAGGCAAAGGGCTCTCATGGATGGCTGTTTTATGCAGTGTTGTCTGCAGTTTTTGCCAGTCTCACCTCAATACTGGGAAAGGTAGGCATAGAGGGGATTAACTCTAATCTGGGAACTGCGATAAGGACAATAGTGGTGCTTATCATGGCTTGGATAGTGGTATTTGTCACAGGAAAGCAGCACACCATAAAGCATATAGAGAAAAAGGAGCTTGGTTTTATCTGCCTTTCGGGGCTTGCAACAGGCGGCTCATGGCTGTGCTATTACAAGGCACTGCAGGACGGACTTGCGAGTGTCGTAGTGCCTATAGATAAGCTGAGCATAGTTGTGTCAATTGTATTTTCATATGTGGTATTTAAGGAAAAGCTGACGATTAAATCTTTTACAGGACTGGTGCTCATCATAGCAGGAACATTGATTATGCTGTTTTAAATATATAAAAATATCTTGACGTTTTCCATTTTTTATCTTATTATTGTTAACCGAAGATAAGATAAAAGTTGACAATAATGCTATCTGAATTATACTTATTATAATGAGAGATTACACGAGAGAAGAAATACAGGACACGAAGGAGATAAAAATGGATGCAATAACACTGGCACAGGAGATTATAGACGGAAGGAGAATCACAAGGGAAGACGATTTGTCTTTTTTCCTAAGCTGTGATCTGGACGAGCTGTGTAAGGGCGCAGATATGATCAGGGAGAAGTTTATCGGCGACAAGGTAGATTTGTGCTCGATAATAAACGGAAGAAGCGGAAAATGTCCGGAGGACTGCAAGTATTGTGCGCAGTCAGCACATAATCATACAAACTGTGAGGTCTATGATTTTTTACCTGAGGAGAAAATACTTGAGGCCTGCAGGATGAATGAGAGAGAAGGAGTAGACCGTTTTTCTATAGTTACAGCAGGAAAAGCACTGACAGGTGAGGAGTTTGACAAGGCAATACATGCATATGAGACCATGAACAGAGAGTGCAAGATTGATTTATGTGCGTCAATGGGCTTTCTATCAGCTGAGCAGCTTCACAGACTGCATGAGGCAGGCGTGAGCAGCTATCACCACAATATAGAAACCTCAAAGCGCAATTTCCCGAATATATGCACCACACACACCTATGACATGAAGATAGAGACACTTAAAAAGGTGAAGGCAGAGGGTATGTATGCATGCTCAGGCGGTATCATCGGAATGGGTGAGACATGGGAGGACAGGCTGGATATGGCAGTAAGCCTTGCAGAGGTAGGAGTGGATTCAATTCCGCTTAATGCGCTTATGCCGATTGCAGGTACTCCGCTTGAGGGACTTGAGCGTATCAGTGAGCCTGATATACTGCGTACAGTGTCATTTTTCAGATATATAAATCCAAAGGCTGACATACGTCTCGGCGCCGGAAGAGCACTTCTTACAAATGACGGAGAGCTTGCATTCAAGTCGGGAGCATCAGCCACAATCACAGGAAACATGCTTACGACAGTAGCCTGTGCCACAATCAGAAGTGACAAGGAAATGCTTGAGGGCATGGGCAGGGATGTGACACCTGAGTACATGAAATAAAGGTAATTATAAAAAGTGTAAGTGTAAAAGATGCGTAAAAAGATATTAAATTTACGCATCTTTTTTAGTACAAACGACAGGTTTAGTTGCGGGGGAAAAATTTTTATTATATAATGAAAAATATGATTTAAGGGATTTATCCGGTAAAGCATGGAACATGAATAGGCAATGCGGGGAAATAACATGGCTATAAGAACAGAGCAGATGAAAGAAATTCTGGACATCAGATTTGATGATCCGCAAAAAGAAAAGGAATTGTGTATACAGATGCTTTCAGAAAGTAAGGACAGGTACACGGAAGCCTTTGGCAGGACATATCTGGGAGATGCATATCATACACTTGGACAGATTGATGAAGCACTGCTCGAGCTTGGCAGGGGACTTGAGCTGGCTGAGGCAGACGAATATGAGGAACTGCTGTTTGTTTTGTATAATCTGATAGGAATCATATATATGTATCGTGATGATGAACAGAGTGCACTGGATTATTTCTTTAACGGTATTGCGCTGTCGGAAAAAGTGAACGACAAGATGATGCAGGCAACGCTCTTAGCTAATATAGCCTACGCATACAGAACCGCAGGAGCTTACGATAAAGCGGAGAAAATGACTGACAGCTTTTATCAGATGATGTGTGAGGCATCGGAAAATGAGTTAAATGTAGAGCTTGACAAGATAAGCTATGAGACAGATAAGATAGGAATTTATCTGTGTAAGAATGAACCGGATAAGGCGTGGGAGATGATGCAGCTTAGCGAAATACAGGCTGATACAAGCGTAGAAAAATATATCAATTTTGCATCATATTATGGAATAAAGGGTAATCATAAACAGTGTGCCATGTATATAGATACCGTGATGAGTATACTGAGTGAGGACGTCAACAGATATGAGAGCGTATTATATCAGTTTGATATAATACGGATAGCCATAGATGCAGGGCTTTATGAAAAGGCATTGCAGATATCAGAAATATCTGAGAAGCTGATGGAAGAGAACATAAATATCGGAAAATGGGTAAAGCTCATGGGATATCGCATAGAGATATATGAGGCGCTCGGTCGTACGGATGAGCTTAGTGAAGCCTACAAAAGGTATTTTGAATATGATACCATATATGAGGAAGAGAAAAAACAGGCGACGATCACCCGGATAAGGCGAAAGATAGAGCTGATTCATGAAATTGACAGGAAAAGTCAGATAAAAAAAAGGCAGGCGGAGCTTTCAGATAAACGAAGCAATGATGCGCTGACAGGCCTGTACAACAGATGGGGCTTAAAGAACCGGATCAAACAGCTTTATAGCGAAAATGACAGTACGAATACCACGCTTATGGCTGCTATTGCAGATGTCGATTTTTTTAAGGAGTATAATGATACCTATGGACACATTGCCGGAGACCGGTGCTTAAAATGTGTGGCAGATATTTTGCGACAGAATATAGGAGAGGATGATATTATCTGTAGATATGGTGGGGATGAATTCCTTTTTGTAATGAGAGATATATCGCTGGCGCAGGCAGAACAGCTTTTTTCTAAGATAAGTGACGGTCTTGCCGATAAAAATATAGAGAATAGCAGGTCAGATGTTTCTGACAGGGTGACGATAAGCATTGGGGCGGTCATAGTGAAACAGTTTGCAGAAATGGATTTTGAGACACTTGTTCATGAGGCGGATATGACACTTTATGAGGTGAAAAACAGCTCAAAAAATGGCTACAGAGTTAGGAAGCTGGGTTAGGATATAGGATGGATAAGCGAAAAGAGATAATTAAATACAGGTATGCAGATCCTCAGAGAACCTATGAAATATGCTGTGAGCTGCTTGAGCAGGGAAAGCAGTCAGGAAATGACTATGATATTGCATACGCATATCACTATATGGGAGATGCATGCTTTTTACTGGGTGAGGTGGATGAGGCATTAAAATACCTTATGATGTCGGAAAAGGTTCAGAAGCACAATGGCTTTGATGAGCTGCGGATGAAAACATACAATATAATAGGGGTTATTTACTCCAATATGGGTGATGCGCTGCTTTCGCTGGACTATTATCATGCTGCGATGGAGCTGGCAAGGAAATACAACAATACTGAGCTTCAAGGCATGATTTATAACAATGTGGGAGCGCTGCTGACAGATGCAGGAGGTCATGCAAATGCCACACAATACTACGAAAAGGCATACGAATACTTAAATTGTGAAGGTGATAAGGATAATGAACCGGCATGTGGCATGTTTAGGCTTTATATGAATGTAGCCGAAGGACTGTGGAATGAAAAGCGTTATGCTAAGGAAAAGGTATATCTGGATGAGATGATGAAAATCGTAAATACAGACACGCTCGTACCCATGGACAAGGTTAAGCTGGCGCACGCATTTGGCATGCTGTATTATCAAACAGGTGAATATGAAAAAGCATTTGATATGTGTGTGAGAGCGGTGGCTCTGTGTGAAAACAATATGAATGATATTGATGCATTTGATGATTATTGGGATATAGTAGAGCTGCTGATAAATATGGATAAAATCGAGCATATACACGGAATGCTTGAAGACATGAGCGATATGGCGGAAAAAGCTGATATTGACAGAAGAAGAATTCAGGTCTGCAGGCTTCGCATACAGATATATGAAAAAACCGGTGAAAAGGAAAAGTACGCAGAGCAGCTTCGCATATACTATCAGCTTAGGAAACGAATCAATACTGAGAGAAACAACATAATAATCTCAGCCCTGGACAATCGCTGTCACTTAGAGGATGAGCGCAAGAAAAATAAACGCCTGAACGAGGACAATCTGAAACTAATACGGGAGAGCGAGATTGATGAGCTGACAGGTATTTACAACAGGCTGGCATTCAGGCGCCGCTATGACAGGATGTATAAATATGCTTTGCGAAATACTCATACGTATTGCATGGGAATATTCGATATAGACTTTTTTAAGGTATATAATGATTCATATGGGCATATCAGAGGTGACAAATGTCTAAAGCAGATTGCGGCGATTTTAAGGCATACATCTGATGGCGATTTTTGTATGGCCAGATATGGCGGTGATGAGTTTGTATTTATGGCATGTGACGTATCAGAAGAAATGGTCAGGGATTTTCTGCACAGATTGATAGAAAATATAAGAAATGCAGCAATTGCATTTGAAACAAAGCCGGATGGTACGGATAAGGTGACGATTTCTGCGGGTGCATTTATACAGCAGCAGGCAGCAGAAGGCACTACGCTTACCGATCTTGTAAAGCGGGCTGATAAAGTGCTTTATGAGGTAAAACAGGCAGGCAGGGATGGTTATAAAATAATGACTAAGAAAATTGCAGGTAAGAATAATATATGACGGAAAAGGAGCCGACTGCGTACATCATCGATGAGCTCTTGCATGCGCAGGAGGCTGTAGGGGACATATTGGACTGTAGGGTACGTATGGGAACTGACCTTGACAAATAAGTTATAAAGAGTTATAAAAAGATTACAAAGTTATAAAGAGTTATAAAAAACATTAAAAGTTATAAAGAGTTATAAAACAGGAGCGCAGAGATGAAAAAAAATCCTTTTTCATTATCATTTGGCAAGGAACCGGTCAGTTTAATTAACCGTAATGTTCAGTCTTATGAAATAATTGATACATTTGAGGATGAAAACCCTGCTTACCAGGTTTGTATGATTACAGGAGTCAGAGGCTCAGGGAAGACTGTAATGCTCACAGAAATCAATAAAACTTTTAGGGCAGAGGAAGACTGGATTGTTATCGATCTGAGCCCTGAACGTGATTTATTACAATCATTTGCTGCAAATCTGAGCAATTATCCAAGTTTGTCAGAGGTTTTTCGTGAAGCTAAAATAAATCTGTCATTCTTAGGGCTGGGCGTTGAAATAGAAGGTGTTTCTCCGATTACCGATTTAAACGTGGCAGTGACGAGGATGCTTGAAAAGATTAAAAAGAAGCATAAGAGAGTTCTTGTGACAATAGACGAGGCTGTATGTAATGATACAATGAAAGAGTTTGTCAGCCTGTTTCAGATATATATGAGACAGGAGCTTCCGGTATTTTTGCTTATGACAGGTCTTTATGAGAATATTTATGAGCTTCAGAATGAAAAAACGCTCACTTTTTTGTACAGGGCACCTAAAATTGAGCTTCGTCCGTTGAATATAGGCATGATAGCTGAAAAATACAAGTCTATTTTTGAATTGACGGATGAGGAAGCTACAGAGATGGCTAAAGAGACGAGGGGATATCCGTTTGCCTTTCAGGTACTGGGGTATCTTTGTTTTAAGCATAATACCGGATGGCATAATGTATTGCCTGAATTCAGTCAGTATCTGGAGGAATATGTATACGAAAAGATATGGAGTGAGCTGTCAAAAGGTGATAAGGAATTGTTGGCTGCTATGGCAAAAACCAATGACACCAAAGTGGAAGCAATACGAAAGACTATAAAAAAGGCATCAAACAGTTTCAGTGTATACAGGAACAGGCTTATAAAAAAGGGCTTGATTATTTCACCGGAGTATGGACATTTGGAGTTTGCACTCCCAAGGTTCAAAGAATTTGTGTTGTGTAGATATTTATAAACTAAAATATGATTAAAGAGTAATCCGTCATGCCGGGGAATGCGCGTGGCGGATTTTTCGTATGTAAATGCTTATGACTGATACATTTTAGATACAAGTAGCTGTTAATATATAAATAGCCATGCATAATGCAGTCTAAATATATGCTCCTCGGGATTGACAGCAAAAGAAGAATATGCAAAGATTTATAAAAGATTATAAATTTTAGAAGGAACATCATGATAGAAATATTAATAGTAGAAGATGAAAAACCGATATCAGACCTCATCAGATTAAATCTCATGAAAGCAGGCTATAGCTGCACCTGTGCCTTTGATGGTATGGAGGCAGCAGATATTCTGGAGGAGAGAAATTTTGACCTGATAATACTTGATGTAATGCTGCCAAAGCTAAATGGGTTTGAGCTTATGGAATACATAAAGCCGCTTGGCATACCTGTGATATTTCTCACAGCCAAGGCCACTTTAGATGACAGGCTAAGAGGTCTCACGTCCGGTGCCGAGGACTATATGGTAAAGCCATTTGAGATTGTTGAGCTTTTGGCCAGGGTAAATATAGTGCTAAGACGTTATAATAAGACGGAGCAGCAGCTCACCTTTAAGGATATAGCTATCGATACGAAAAACCAGAATGTATCAAAGGCAGGAAAGCATATAGAGCTTACACCAAAGGAATTTGAGCTGATTGAGCTTTTGATGCGCAATAAAAATATTACACTTTTCAGAGAAAAGATATATGAGGAAATATGGGGAAGTGAGTACTCTGTCGAGTCGAGGACTCTCGATCTTCACATACAGAGACTGCGCAAAAAGCTTGATATAGGAGACAGCCTTAAAACCGTATTTAAGGCAGGATACAGGCTGGAAGAATAGAAAACTAAAGACCATTAAATATGGGTAAGCGTAATATACAAAAAGAGGGATAAATGAAATTCAGGTACAAGGTATTGTTCACAAACTTAATACTGCTTTCACTTGGACTGGGGCTGGTGGGTTACCTCATGATACACAAGAATTTTGAGCTTGCGAAGCAGACACAGCTTAAAAACGCTATTGTGCAGAATAATCTGGTACAGTCCTCGGTGGAGTATGAGCTTCTTCAGCTTTTGAATTCTGCTTCCGATAATTTCGTGTCTCAAAACGCAGATAACTCTGAAACCTCAAACAATAATACGGATAACACCGGTGCCAAAAAAAGTAGTGTTACCGCATCCTCAATAACAGCACAGCTTCCTCAGATAGGAGGCCGCGTGAGCAGCAGTGTGCGCTCAAGGGATTCATTTTTCTACATATATTTTGATGGGAAAAAAGTATATACAGATGACAAAAGTGATGCAGGGATAAGTGATACACTTTTTAAAAATCTCACAACAGGCAACAAAAACTATGTGATTAAAGAAGAATCCCAAAAGCACTATATCTATGTTACATCGCAGAGTGTGATAGATGAAAAAAATCTCTGGATAGTAAGTAAATGCGATGCATCAGAGGCATATACACTGCTTGATGAGCAGATAAAATATTTCAGGCTGATAATAATTGTAATATTGATTGCAGAGTCGGCAGCAATGTATTTTATCAGCAGGTACATGACAAAGCCGCTCGAGAAGCTTAACCATGTCAGCGAGGAAATAGCGCAGGGGGATTATGCCACAAGGGTAAACGTAAAAAGTCATGATGAGATAGGACTTCTTGCACAGAAATTTAATATCATGGCGCAGGCAGTATCGGAGCATGTAGACGAGCTTAACGATATGGTGCACAGGCGTGAGCAGTTTGTGGCGGATTTTACCCACGAGATAAAAACCCCTATGACGTCAATCATTGGATATGCAGACACGATGCGTTCACTGGAGCTTCCGAGAGAGGAACAGATGATGGCACTTGGATATATCTTTTCGGAGGGAAAACGTCTGGAGAGTATGTCGCAGAAGCTTTTTGAGCTGATATATCTGCGCCGGCATGATATTGAAAAAGCGCGGGTTCATATGGCAGATCTTTGTGCAGAGGTGATAAAGGTTGTTGAGCCTGCATACGAAAACAGGCATCTTACTATAGAAACCGGGGTAGAGGATGCTGTGCTGACTGTGAATAGGGAGCTTTTTATTACAGCACTTGTCAATCTGATGGATAATGCAAGAAAAGCGTCATCTGAGGGTGGAAAGGTTGAAATTACAGGAAAATATGTGGACAATAAGGCTTGTAATATACCTAAAGATAAAACGGATATAGGCGAAGCTGAATCAGCAGATGACGGGAATTGTGCGAGGGCATATGAAATCTGCATAATTGATCACGGAATTGGAATGACTAAAGAGCAGGCAGAAAGAATTTGTGATGAGTTTTATATGGCAGATAAATCCAGAGCCAGAAAAGAGGGCGGTGCCGGAATCGGAATGTCGCTTGTGGCAATCATTTTAGAGCACCATAATGCAGTACTTTCTGTGGAAAGTGAACCCGGATGCGGAACAACGATGAGGATTTTGCTGCCGTGGTAATCTGAACGCAATATAGATATAAAAAATGGTAAATTCGTAAGATTTAAAGGAAGATATGAAAAAAGACAGCTTCAAATTAATAATAATGTCTGTTGCAGTAATCTGTATAGTAATAGCAGGCATCATGGTGCCTGGCATAGTGCTTGAGGCAAACCAGAAAAGTGAACATGATCATGTGGCGAAGGTTCCTAAAAGCTATCTGCCTTCAGGCTCTGTAATGGCAAAGGAAGCATCTGTCAATCTGAAATTGTCAGAGAAGCTCTCGCTCATAGATGGGCAGTGGGACAGCACGACAGATGACGCCGCCTCTTATGAGATGGATGAGCAGGATTATCAGGCAGTTGCCACATGCAGAAAAAGCATGGAAAAGCTTTATGAAGAAAAGCTCTATCCTGTAAATCTTTCACCTGACTACTCTAACTGGTATACGTGGGAGGCAGCAGCGAAAAAGGCATCGGATAATACCTTTAACACATATACGGCATATTACTGGATCATAAGATTTAAGAAATATGATGGCACCCAGACTCATACCATATGGATGCTCGAGGATGGAACTATCATTCTTGCAAGAGAGCTGACAAAGGATGCGATAGATGTTTCCATATTTGAAACAGCAGATGGACTGGGGAATGCTCTGGATAGTATAAGTTTGGATGATAAAATAACAGATGATTATACGGCTGCATTTAGTTATAGCGGAATAGATTTTTCAAAAATGAATCTGATCGGACAGACAACTGCGACAGAGGAGAAAAATCAGGAGAGTTATGATGTGCTGCAGTTTTTAGGGGATAAGCAATATGTTTATGTGATCAGGGAGAAGTAAGGACTATTATATATACATGAGAAAATCCGGCAAATGTGAAAGTGCATATGCCGGATTTTTGTTTATGATACAAAATGTTTACATCTGCCATATATAGTTATATCAACAAATGGTATTAAGGAGAGCGGGTATATGGAAAAACAAAGGAAAAACACAATAAATCGAAGGAAAGTCCTCACCGCAGTGATAGCGGAGGCTATGATACTTACCACACTCACAGGCTGTGCAGATAAAAAGGTGGATTATGGCACTGATACAGAAAAACTGACAAAAAGTGCTGTATGCAATGTAAAGGATTTTAGTACAGATGAGACCTATAGCGATGAGTTTTCCGTGCAGACAGAAATTGGAAATGTAAATATAGATATAAGTGCAAAAGTGGAACTGCCTGATTGTAAGACAATGTCAGTAGTTGAAGTGGAAAAGATACCTTATTCTGCAAAGCTCAAGGAAAAGGTATTGAAGGCATACTTTGGAGAGTCACAGATTTATTACTATGATAAGGAACATTGGACAAAAACACAGCTTCAAAATCTCATTGATTCCGTAAATTCCTCAACAACACCAACTGATACATCTGGCACAGAAAACAGAGCTGAGCTTTTGAAGGAATATACACATTATCTGGAAAATGCCGGGGATGAATGGACTATAGCTACAGAGTATGATTCATGTGATGAGTTTGTAGGGAAAAAAGGAAACACCTGGTATAACGTGAATTTTGTTGCAGATGGTGATGAAAATAAATGGCTGTCGGGAATTGGCGCAGGTCCGATTGAGGGATATACCAAAAAGACAGGAAGTAATGAATACGAGTGGAGCAATATATTTAACGATGGATATGTGCAGCAATACTTTGGACCGGATTCACTCATGGAATATGATACGGTAAATGATATCACGGATTCACAGGATACATCGGGAGAGGAAATCGCGCAGGAGGAAAATGAATCGGGTATCACAATAGAAGAAGCGGGGAATATGATAGATTGCTTTTTGAAAGAGACAGGTTTTTCATCCATCCCACAGACTGAGAGCTCGCAGTTGAAATGGAGTGGATATAACGAAAGAGCCGATCATGTGTATAAGGAAGATGATATACATGAGTGTGTAAGTGGTTATAGATTTTACTACAATATCGGAGTTGGCAAAATATTATTTGATGATGCTTTAAACCCGATGGATTACAGCGGATACAATATGAAATATGGTGATAGTATAGAGGATACTTTTGATAATGAATTCTACAATTTTTATGTTGATAAATATGGTATAGGTACTTTCTTTATTGACTGCCCGGTAAGTATAGTAAGAAAACAGGAAAATGTAGAAATGCTTCCTTTGGAAAATATATTTGATATTGCCCGGGATGAGCTTAAAAACAATGCTGATGAATATGTACTGGATACAAATGTAAAATATTATACTCTGAAACTTGCATACATAAGGGTAAACAACCGGACTGATATGCAAAAATACAGTTATATTCCGGCATGGAGTCTGGAATTGCAGCAGAAAGGCACTACAAATGCATGCCCTGTATTTATCAACGCGATTGACGGAAGTGTGATACATCCGGACGATGTGAGTTAAGATACAGAATGTTTACATCAGACCGTACCTTCACAGGAATAATTATGTTGTAGAAAAAAATGTGACATATCAGGGAGGATTGGCATATGAGAAAACACACAAGAATACTCGCAGCGGCTATGACGATCATTGAAGCGATAGTGATCATCTCACTCACAGGCTGTGCCGGCAAAAAAGTAGATTATGGGAATGAGAGCGAAAGTAAAGAGACAAAAAATATGTCTGCCTTAGCTGATATCAAGGCAGACTCCGGCTGGAATGAAAACTTTACCATACAGACCGGTAATGGCGAGAAAACAGTATATGTAAATGCAAATATTGTAGTTCCGGACTTTGATAACATGTCGGTTGTTGAGGTGGAAAATGTAAAGATAGATGCTGATTACAAAAAGCGTTTTCTGGATTTATATTTTGGTGGGAATGAGTACTATTATCACGATCCGGATCATTATACTGTTGACGAACTGAATGAGGTCATAGAGGACTGGCAGAAAGAACAGGATGATAATTACAGGGAGTGGTTGGAACAGCGACTGGCTGAATACAGGGATAAGCTTGAAACGGCAAAGACTACTTATACCGTGGCAAAGGATCTCGAAAGCTGTGAAGTATTTGCAGGCTACAAGGGGGATGTGTTCTGTGAGGTGGAATTTGAGGCTCACAAGGTACATGCTTATGCCTTGTCTCAGTCCGGGACAGATTACGGTCCACCATCTTTAAGGAATGAGGACTATGATATCGTAACGCAGACTTTTCAGGATGAGGATTTAAAGGATAAGGCAGACGAGACCTCAAATGAGGGCAGTAAATCTGCCGCATCAGCCAAAAAAGAAGCCGGGAATTTCCTTAGTAAATTGGGAATGCAGAATCAGGTGGAACGAGGTGAATGTGAGTGCGACTGGGTAGGTTTTAATAACAGCGAAGAGGGAAATGACTATCAGACAGCAGCGTGGGGATATATTTATTCATACGCGACCGGCATAGACGGCATCACATTTAAGGATGGATTGGATAGGGATACCTATTTGTCGGTGTATGAAGCAATTGATAGTGATATAGATGATGTTACACTGCCTGACAGTACACGTCTTACAGTCACGGATGATGGAATAATCGATGTGCAGTTGGAATATCCGGTAAATGTAACACAGATCTATAAGGATGTGGAGCTTATTTCTCTGAAAAATATAGAGCAGATCATCAAGGCGGAGATTACGGAAAATCCTGATAAATATGATACTGCATCGTCATTTAATAAGCTGCAGCTTAGTTATCTTAAGATAAGAAGTGACAGTGAACAGGGAAAATACAGCTATGTTCCGGCGTGGGCACTGTCACGTATGGTAGACTACTCCAGTGAGCGAAATGCTATCTTTGTAAACGCTATAGATGGAACGATCATAGATTTGGAAAATTCACTGTAAAGGAGAGGCTATGAAGAGGAAAAACGTTATTATACCGGCGGCAGTTCTTGCAATAGCATTAACCGGCTGTTCAGGAAAAAAAGTAGATTACAATATGGAAACTGAAAATATAAACACAAAAGCAGGAAGCGATATAAGTGCGTTTGACGACAGTACGAAATGGAATGACAGCTTTTCTGTTGAGACATCTGACAAAAGTGTGGATGTGGATATTTCAGCAGACATTACCCTGCCGGACTGCAAAAGCATGTCGGTTGTTGAGGTGAAGAATATAAAGGTGGGTGCCGATTTCAAAAAGAGTGTGATAGAGGCTTATTTTGGCGATAGTACCGTATATTATCACGACATACCTCATTATACGAAAGAAGAGATATATCACAGCATGGAGGTTGTAAAAAATGAGATTGCCGGGTATCAGCAGAAAATTGATGCGGGACTTACCACAGAAGAGGACGTCAGCATGGTGATGAAAAGTGAAAATGATCTGCTGGAACAGTATGAAAAGGCAGAACCGTCTGCACTGGATACGCGTGAAATAGCCACAGATTATACGGATTGTAATGAGTATCTGGGATATATTGGTAATGTTTTCTGTGAGCTTAGGTTTGGAATTGCTGAGGACGGCTCTCTTGAATATATTTCAGCACAGCCTCTTAAGGCAGGATGGGAGGGGACATCATACGATGATAGTGAGTATGGCTATTACGGACCACCATCATTTGCAGAGGAGAAAGGTGTAGGGGGCCTTAATGGAGGTTCTACAGGTGGAGATACTACCTCTGCATATGACAACGAGTGTGTATTGACCAAAGACGAAGCTGTAAAGAAGGCAGAAGAATTTCAAAATAAATTAGGCAGAGCTTCACAGGTATATATAGGAACCTCAGACTACGAGTGGAGCGCAGGAGTGATAGAGGATGGCGATGATACCGTAAAAACTGATGATACAGAGAGCGTTATAAAGAATACAGCCTGGGGATATATCGTAGATTATGGTGAGGGTGTAGATGGTATAGCGTTTTGCAAGTCACTCGATTTCACTCAGAATATGGATATATGGGAGAATCTCGATAACTATGATGATTTTATGCCATATGGCAGCAGTTCCTTTATTGTGACGGATCAGGGAGTGATGGAATTTAGTGTTTCTTACCCGGTTGATATTGTAAATGAGTCAAAGAACGTAGAACTCTTGTCAATGGACACTATAAAGGAGATCATCAAGGATGACATGACAAAAAACTCAGATCAGTATGATTTTACACAAAATCACACTTACAACAATCTAAAGCTCGGATATATCCGTTTGAGGGATGCATCTGACAAGGATAAATATACTTATGTTCCGGCATGGTGTCTGTCAAAACAGGATATGGGCTACGACAGATATCCGGTGTATGTGAATGCTATAGACGGCACGATCATAAGGCTTGATGATCTAATATAAGATACTGTTATTGGCTGCAATAAAGTTTATACATGGAGTTACATTTTTATATAATAGATCAGGTTCATATTTATTTGGAAAAGATGTGGAAAATATATGATTAATAAAAAGAAAAAATATATAGGGCGTTTGACACTTGCCGTTGCAATTACCTCTATTTTATTTTCGGGATGTGGGGCGGCACAAAAGGAGCTTGCACAGACGGACAGAGCTTCCTACGAGAAAATATCATACCAGACAGTTACGGTACAGAGCGGTTCACTCACACCGCAGACTACCATCAGTCTGAGAGCGCAGGGCTATACCAAGTTTTCCTATGGTGCGACAAACACGGAGCTTACGCTTGAAAAGGTGAATGTGGCAGTGGGTGATCATGTGAAAAAGGGCGATATACTGGTGGCTTTTAAATCCGGGGAGATACAGAAAAAGATTGAGGATTACAGCGGGCAGATCAGTCAGAATAAGCTTTTAGCAGAGCACTACAGGGCTATTATGAAAATCGATGATACTCAGGATTATTCGAGCGATATTGCTCAGCTTGAGAAGGATACAGAGGTTGCCAAGCTTTATCTTGATGAAGCTAAGGAAAAAATGTCGAGATATCAGATCACGGCATCCGAGGATGGCACGATCACAGCAATGAACAATTCGCTTTTGGCGGGAGTTTTTGAACCG
>OIYQ01000544.1_pt1 | contig 15364 bp, 11 predicted proteins | sample 1588311 | NCBI WGS metagenome assembly OIYQ01 (sample SAMN03283244) | human gut metagenome | biome: human-associated habitat; material: feces | host: Homo sapiens | place: Peru | collected 2012
TGGCATCAGCTTTGGGTTCAGGTGGTAGCCACCGTGGTAAGCATCATCTACAGCATCGTAGTTACCTATATTATCTTTAAGGTAGTAGATAAGAGTGTAGGTGTACGTGTAGACAAGCGAGTAGAGGAGGAAGGTCTCGACATCTACGAGCATGGTGAGAGTGCTTATAGCAACTAAAATACATTTATTGAGAATAGTATGTGGAATGGGCAAGAAAGTATCATATTTTCTTGCCCATATTTTGTATCTTTGCACTCGATATTTACATAAACTTCAAGCGATGGCTATTATAAATATGTGTTCAGTCTTGTTGGCAACAATGCCGCCTCTGGCGGTGCTGAGTAGTTACTTATTATGGATATAGCCACCTGCTATTATCGTTTATATTCTTTTGAAGAAGCCTTCGTATTCATCGTCCAAGATTTTCCAAATGCCATTTTTGCGACTACCTTCTCTTACAATTAGGTTTTGGTCGGAAAGTTGCTTGAGGTATCGTTGCACTTGTCGCAAAGAAATCCCCATGTTCTCTGACATTTGCGCAGCACTGATTTGGGGCATCTGCGAAATCAACTTATAAATTTGCCGTTGTGCTTTAGCAAATTCTTTTGTAGCATTTGCTTTTTCTTTTACGACATCTTTTACGACATCTTTTACGACATGGTCCGTCTCTTTTACGACATGAAGGTTGTCTTTTACGACATCCTCCCCATAATTGAGGTTCCATAGAGTAACATGAAATTCTGTTGCATTGGAACTAAACTCTGGTGCGTGATAATTTTCCAAGTTCTCAAAACGCTTATACTCACCAATTATCTTTTTCATGCCACTACCTCTACGCTCCATCAGTTTTAAGCGATGGAAGAAATCTGCCAATAAAGGATTGCGACGTTTCGATGGCACAGTCAGAGGATTAAGTTGTTGTATCAATCGTCCATCAAACATGCCACCAGGGGAATACACTTCCATGCGGTCGTCATACATATCTATATGTATCTCACTGCCAAGTTCCATGTAATCACGATGAATGATTGCATTGCATATCACTTCGGTTACGGCACGCTCTGGATAATCTGGCAGTTCTTCTCGATATTCAGCTTCTTTCCACCATCTTCTGTGGGAGTTGTTTCTCACAAAAGCAACAGCATCTTGCAATTGACTGATGACACTACCTTCCAATTCGGCATCATCCAAAGCCTCCCCCAAACCACTCGTCATGTCAAGTCCATTCCAACGTGTGCAGAAGATTCGAGAATGGCGTATAGGGGAATCATCTGCCAATAATGCACCGGCATTGGTTAGTTTTCCGTCATTGTCAACTATTCCCCATGAAATGAAATCTCTATCATCAAACGACTGGTTCAATCGCTTAAAATGAACAGATTTGAGTTTGGTGAAAGACATATCCTCAAACTTGTATGGTGATGGGATTGCATCAAACGAACGACCAGCACCTTTCATGACAAGGCTTTTCAATTGAAGTCTATCAGCCACAACAGACTCGTTACCGACTCTCACAAATGCCAATCGTTGTTTGTCACCTATATAATAATATGGTGTCTCTTGTCCTTTATAGACATGAAGCAGCACAAGCTTCTTGCCGTCCACCTCCTTAAATTCGAGGTTGACAGCAGGTGTCGGATCAAGCTTGGTCTTTATCTCCTCACTTATTCTCTCCGCATCACTTTCTGCATCAGCAAGTCCTACCACTTGGTCATCGTCGCTGATACCAAATACCAATGTTCCGCCTTCTCCATTGGCAAAGGCAGAAACACTTTTTAGCCAGCTCTTAGGTCTCTTGACTTCGAGTTGTTGCTTCTTATCGTAGGCGGTTGCTTCGCCTATTAACTCATTTATGTTCATTTTAAATTCTTTTCTTGTTATTATTACGAAAAATCCTCATGTGTCATTTTAGACATTATTCTTGTCTTTTGTTCTTTCATGAGTACACCACAAAAACTCAACCAATGTTATTGAACTGCCCACAGCTAATTTGGCATGACGTTCTTCTAACCCTTTATACGAAGCAGCACGTCCATGTCCGCTTCCATATGAATTTCTCAAAGTAGCCATTCCTTCAGCTATTGCGCTTAGATTTCCTAATATTTGTTTCATTGCCTTTGCAGCAGGTATTGTATCATCTATATCATGTGGTGTTACTTTTAATAATTTTATTTCTTTATCACCTTCAGAACCTGGTCGGCAAGGCTTCTCATTCCCTTGATAGTTGGGTGACCGTTCTTCTTGTCTATGTCATGAAGGGCGATGACCGGAACCTGATAGGTCTTGCAGATCTTTTTTACTGACTCGTTGATCTCATCCTTCAGTTCTGAGTTCAGAATGAAGTAGATATCTACATTCGGATGGCGCTGACGGAGATCGGAAAGCAACTTCGCCAGGGCTGGACGGAAACAGTAGAGGTCGGCACGCTTCCAGTTGCTGTACTGGTAATTGCCGATAGGGGCATTTGCCCAACTGTCGTTCGTTCCGCCGCAAATCAAGATGATGTCTGGATTGCCCAGCAGGGTAGTGCGGTTGATGAATGAACGGTCGCTGTAATCCTCATCGCGGTAGCCGGTGTTGCAGATGGTGGAACCGGAATAGGAATTGATGTTGCCCATCTTGTAACCACCTTCCTTGATAACCTGCCACCACCAGGTTTGCTCCACCTTGTTGACATCGGTTGCTTTTTGAACCGCAGTGGTGTACCAGGTGGCATATCCCTTTGGGATGAAACCTTCGAAAGTTGAATACGAGTCGCCGAGCACGGCAACGGTCTGCTTTACCTGTGCCAGCAGAGGCATCAGGGCGAACATAAAGAGGCAGACGATAACTGATAATTTTTTCATGACGTTTTTTATATAGTTTGATTTTTTAATGTGATCCTCTTTTGGGATAGGGTTTGAAACCCGATTGCAAAGATACGATATTATTTATGGATAAACAAATGTTTGGGACTATAAATTTATTAGGGTGTTCAGTTCTATGATAGCGTTATCTTCATCATATTGAAAATAATTCTCCAAAATGAGTGGGATTTCCGGATTTTATTCGTATTTTTGCAGCTACATTCAGAATTTAGCTTCTTTTCTAACTGCAGCACTAAGGTGAGTGAAAGTTCTGAAATGGAAATTCCGAGCTGCTTTCTGTAGTTTGGTATTTATTGACTAATATAACATAAGTGTTGCGGAAGTTGGGAATGCCAATTTAATAAAATATAATGTTATCAGAAGAACAAAATCTTTATGAACAACTGAAAGCTGGTAATGAGAGTGCCTATGGCATCCTTTACAGGAATCATTATGCCATATTGTGTCATTTTGCCAATTTCTATCTACATGATAGATTTTCTGCTGAATCTGTTGTGGAAGAGGTTATCTACCACATATGGGAAAATCGTGAAAGTTTGAATATCACCAAATCCATCAGAAGCTATTTAGTAACGGCAGTAAGGAACAAGTGTCTTGACACGCTTAAGCTCAAGAGAAACCAAAATGAAAAGCCCATATCTAGCTTATCGGATAAAGCTGGTTATTATATGGATAGCCAAACTGCCGGTGATTCTCCTTATGGAACTCTTCTTTCCAAAGAGCTGGAGGAAAAAGTCATCCAGGCGATCGAAGAGCTTCCCGCCGAATGCAGGCAGGTGTTCATAAAAAGCAGAATGGAAAACAAGAAAAATAAGGAAATTGCAGACGAATTAGGCATTTCTGTCAATACAGTAAAGTATCATCTCAAGAATGCGCTCAAGATATTGCGAGAGAAACTGGAGCATTATCTGATAGCTTTATCCTTATTTTTGTTAATGAACTGAAAAAGATATTTTTTTAACTACACTTCTTTACCAGAACATCGTCAATAAGCAAAACGTATCAAGAATATGAACAAAATACAATTTGAAGAATTAGCTATAAGATATTTTACCGGTGATCTCGATTCAGAAGGTATCCTTCTTCTTGAAGACGAAATCCGACAGTCTGAGGAAGCTAAAAAAACATTTGATGAACTGAAGGAAATATGGGCAGCCAGTACTACCCAGGAAGAGTTGGACAGCTACGACTACAAGGCTGCCTACCAGCGTTTCTTGCATAAGATTTCAGAAGATTCAGATGAAACAGATGAGGATCAGAAGGAAGAGAATCCTCGTTTCTACCATATATATAGGTGGATTGGCGGTATCGCAGCCTCACTCCTTATATTGTTTGGAGCAACCTATCTGTCTTATCAGCAGGGACAGAAGAATCTGCAGAACACCTTTGCTGATATCGTTGTTGCCACCCCTAATGGCTCCAGTACCAGTGTTAACTTGCCGGACGGCTCTATTGTGAAGCTTAATGGAGGTTCCAGGATTTCATATTCACAGGGATATGGAGTGGATAGCCGTATCGTCAATATAGAAGGTGAAGGGTATTTTGAGGTCAAGAAGGATAGTACCAAGCCATTTATCGTCAACTCTGCCAACATCATCGTCAAGGTGTTGGGTACAAAGTTCAACTTCTGTGATTACCCAAAGGAGACACAGGCTCTTGTGGCTCTTGATGAAGGCAAGGTGAATATGACATGCATTGAATCTAAGCAGGAAATCACCTTGCTTCCGAATCAGCATGTGGTTTTTGACAAGAAAACTGGTGCTATGACACTACTGGATACAAAAACTCTGGCTAATAAATGTCAGTGGACCAAAGGTATCATTGCCTTTAATGGCGAGTCTCTCAAGGACATAGCAGCTGTATTGGAAAGATGCTATTCTATCAAATTCAAGATATCTCCATCTAAGCAAAACTCACTCCATTTTTATGGTGTTTTTTACAGAAACAGTCAAAATGTGTATGATATCATGGAGGCGCTTGCTGCAACAGGAAAGTTCACCTATAAAATAAGTGGTAAGACTATCATTATTCAGTAGGAAATTGAGGAAAAAAATGTTTTTTTAGAAAAAATGTGCTTTCTCACTACCCATTTTGCAAAATACGTCGTCTATAAGCCAAATTTAGCAACAACAATTAACAACTTAAATGAAATTTGTTATGGATAAAAGACAAATCTTTCTAACTGCTGCTGCCTTGTGCTTGAACATGAGCATTTCGGCTCAGAGCGTGAATTTGCAGAATGTCACGGTAAAGCAGGCACTTAACAAGTTGCAGCAGACTTGCGGCTATTCTTTTGTTTATGAAGCAAAAGACCTAAACACCAGCAAACGTGTTTCTGTCAATGCATCCAATTGTGCAGAAGCTATTGGACAAGTCCTTATAGGTCAAGGTGTAACCTATACCTTGAAAGGAAAAAATGTCATTATTTCAAAGGCTTCTGTCAAGCATCAAGGCACTCAGCAGGTGGGAAACCAGCGACGTGTAAAAGGTGTCATCAAGGACGGAAACGGCGAACCTATCATTGGTGCTACCGTTAGAGTAAAGGGGCATGAGAGCACTGGAACAATCTCTGACTTGGATGGTAATTTCTCGCTGGAAGTATCTCCAGGTGATGAGCTGGAAGTTTCTTATGTAGGTTACAGTACAAAACTCATCAAGACAGGCAACTCATCATCGCTCAGCGTGGTTATGAAGGAAGACAACAAGGCTCTTGGAGAGATTGTTGTCATCGGATATGGTACTCAGAGAAAAGCTGATCTTACAGGTTCGGTAGCAAATGTAGATGCTACGAAATTAAATACGCAAAGTAACTCAACGATAGGACAAGCTCTTCAAGGTAAAATAGCAGGTGTTGACATTGTTTCTCAGGGTGGACAGCCTGGTTCAGGATCTCGTATAATGGTCAGAGGTATTGGTACTCTTAATAATGCCTCTCCATTATACATTGTTGATGGCATGTATATGTCGGGTATTGATCATATCAATCCTTCCGACATTCAGAGTATCGATGTGCTGAAGGATGCTTCTTCTGCAGCCATCTATGGTTCTCGAGCAGCCAATGGTGTCGTTATCATTACTACTAAGAGTGGTAGCAATACCGAGGGTGTGCCAACCATAAACGTAACTGCCAATGTTGGTGTTAATACTCCTGCCAAATACTTGGATCTTTTGAATGCATCTGATTGGGCTGCGGTTACCACCGAGTCTAGAGCTGCATCTGGTTTAAAGCCGCTGGATATGGCGCTCGATCTGGCTTCTAAAGAGGATAATGACTGGCAGGATATTATGTTCAATCCTGCTTTGATGCAGAATTATAATCTTTCTGTTCAGGGTGGTGGAAAATATACTACCTATTATAATAGCTTTGGCTATACCAATCAGGACGGTGTTTTAAAGGGTACCAATTTCCAGCGTTATACCATGCAGAGCAAGGTGGATTACAAGAAGGGAATTGTAAACCTGGGTACCAATATCATCTTGGAGTATGATAAGGATAAACCTCTGTTCAGTGCAGTTCGTGGAGGTATGGTGGGACATACCTTGTTGTCTGTTCCTACTTTGTCCAGATATGATAGTAGCCGTGTTGGTGGATATGGTGGATTGTATGGTGACGTGGTTAATCTCCGTAACCCATTGGGTACCTGTGATGATAACGTCCTGGGCCGCAAGAGTGACAATGCAAAAGTCTATGCCAACGTTTATTTCTCTATAGAGCCGATCAAGGGTTTGAAGTATAAGATGAACTTTACTCCTGATTTCCAGTTCTATCGTTATAATGAGAAAACGGGTCTTTACGATTTTGGATTGGATAAGAATGGCATTACTCAGAATACAGAACGCCAGTCTCGTACAAGAAATCTCCTCATGGAACATCTTCTTACTTTTGATAAGCAATTTGGTGCCCACAAGATTTCTTTGTTGGCTGGTTATTCTTATCAGGATACAAAGTATCGATATTTGAGTGGCTGGGGACAGGGTATGTTAACCGGAATTTGGGAATTGGATGCTGCAGCCAGTGGATTAGGTACCTCTGGCAATTCTTACCGTTCTGTATTGACTTCCATCTTAGGTCGTATCTTCTATTCTTATCAGGATAGATATCTGATAACCATGACGATGCGTCGTGATGGTTCTTCTAAGTTTGCCAAAGGTAATCGTTACGGAAACTTCCCTTCTGTGTCTGTAGGTTGGAATATTGCCGAGGAAAAGTTTGTCAAGGATCATGTTGAGTGGCTCGACCAGTTGAAGCTGAGAGCAGGATATGGAGAGTTGGGTAATCAGGAAATCTCCGATTATCAGTATTCTTCTACTGTAACAACGGGTATCAATTATCCTAATGGTAATGGTGGACTCTTGCAGGGTGCATTTCCTAAGAATTTTGCCAATCCTGATATCAAGTGGGAATCTACTTCTATGACCAATGTCGGTATCGACTTGATAGCATTGAACAACAGATTGAGTCTCACGATGGATTACTATGTTAAGAATACCAAGGATATCCTCCTGTCGGTGCCTATTCCTATCTCTACCGGTGGAGCCAACGACCCTGTGAAGAATGCGGGAAAGATCAGAAACAAGGGTTTCGAATTCAATCTGGGCTGGAACGATCGTCTTGACAAGGATTTCTCATATAGCGTAAATGCCATCGGTTCGTTCAATACGAATGAGGTGGTAGCTATGGGTTCTGAATCTCAGTCCATCACTGGCGGAACTATCCATGGTGGTACCTATACTACCAAGACTTTGGCTGGTTATCCTATCGCCGGCTTCTGGCTGATTCCATGCGACGGCTATTTCAACAGTCAGGCAGATGTACAGGCACATTCCAAGGATGGCAAGTTGATTCAGCCAAGTGCAGAACCAGGTGATATCCGATTCAAGGATACGAACAATGATGGTACTATCAATGATGACGACCGTGTATATTGCGGAAGTCCTTTCCCTAAGTTTACCTATTCTCTGAATGGAAGTGTCAATTATAAGAACTTTGACTTCTCTTTCACACTCCAGGGTGTTATCGGTAATAAGATATACAATGCCACCCGACTGGAATTGGAAGATGTGACTCGTGGTACCAACTATCTGTCAACCGTGTTGGATCATTGGACAGAGTCTAACCACAATGCCAAGACACCAAGATTGGTATGGAATGATCCTAACCGCAATGCCCGTTCTGAGTCTGACAGATTCCTGGAGAAGGGTGACTATTTGAGATTGAGAACCGTTCAGTTGGGTTATACCCTGCCTGAGAACTGCCTGTTGGGCTTCTTCCAAAAAGCACGTGTCTATGCCAGTGTGGATAATCTCTTTACCATTACTGGCTACACAGGATATAGTCCTGACGTGAACTCATCCAGTGTATATCAGCGTGGATTCGATGAATTCATCTATCCTGCTAATAGAACCTTTATGTTTGGAGTAAATCTTACATTCTAACTTTTAAGTCGTTATCTAAAAAATTGAAACAATGAAACATGTTAAGACATATATAATTGGCGGTTTGATAGGAAGTATGTGCCTGGCGTACACTTCCTGCGACAGCAAACTTGATCAGGTGAATCCAAATCAGGCTACAGAAGCTACCTTCTGGAAGGATGAGGCTGATTTTGAGTTGGCACTTACCTCATGCTATACACCTCTTAAGAATCCTCTTAATGGAGGATATTATGGAACTCGTGGTGTGATGATGCGTATTGCCAGAGCCGATGAAGTGGATTTCAGAAATGATATCAGCGAAGTATATCAGGCTCAGAATTTTACCAATTCCACAGGTAATTCCCTGGTGCAGGGTATGTTCTATCAGTTCTATAATGCCTTGTACCGCACCAACTCCATCATGCAGAAGTTAGAGGAGAAGAAGGACGTCTTGTCTGAAGCCTATATCAAGAAGGCTAAGGGTGAATGTCTCTTTATCCGTGGCTTCTATCTGTTCCAGTTGGCTAAAGAGTTTAAGGATGTACCTCTGCGACTCACAGCCTCTCAGTCTCCTTCAACCTTCCCGCTGGCTAAGTCTTCACAGGAAGAAGTATGGGCTCAGGCGATACAGGATCTTACTGAAGCTGCCAATTTGCTTCCTCTGAAAAATGAGGTTGTAGGAAAACCTACCAAGGGAGCAGCCTTGGCAGCATTGGGTAAAATTTATCTTTATGAAAAGGAATACGATAAGGCCATTGATGTGCTGGAGCCGTTGACCAAGTCACCATATACCTATAAATTGGTGGATGATTTTGCATGGAACTTCGACGATTCGCATGAGAATAATGCCGAGAGTATTTTCGAACTCCTGATCGATAATGTGGGTGGTACCGACGTGTGGGGGGATGAGGACATCAACGCCTCTCAGACCAATACGCGTCCTAAGGAATATGCGGCTCCTGAGGCTGCCGGATGGTATGAGGCTACTCCTAGCAAGCAGATGATGGATATTTTCAAGCAGGAACTTGACAAGGATGGCAATTACGACTATCGTGCACGAGTCTCTGCAGCCTGGGATTATCCTGGATGTACTTATTATCTGAAGCCATTCCGCGAGAAATTTAAGAAAGACAGATGGAATACTACCTGGATCTTGAAGTATCAGAATTGGAATACGGCTGAAGAGGAAGCTGATCCACCACTGTCTTGCATCAACGAGCGTGCCATCCGCTATGCAGAAGTTCTGTTGCAATTGGCAGAATGCTATCTCTATAGCCCTACCAAGCAGGATTTGAACAAGGCTGTGGAGTATATCAACCAGATTCGCCGTCGTGCAAACCTGAATGATTACAGTGGAGCGATGAGCCAGACAGAGATCTTCAAGGATCTGGAGCATCAGAAGGCTATTGAATTCTTCGTGGAGGGTGAGCGCTTCTACGATCTGCGTCGATGGGGATTGCTGGATGAGCGAATCAAGACTTGCAGCGATGTGAGATATAAACAGTTGGAAACTGGAAAAGTAGGAGATACGAACAAGTATTACTATTATCCAATTCCATCAAAGGAAATAGAAACCAATACTCTTTGCTCACCAAGTGAAGGTTGGTAAATAATCATAGATAATATAGGTTTTAAGGTAGCCACGATATGGTAATATCATAGTGGCTACCTTTTTAAAAAGAAAAGTGCATGAAGAAAATATTATTAACCTTATTTGTAGCATTCTTTGCTTTTCTGACTTATGCTGCAGCTGCCTATCAGCCGCATTTCTCTACGGCTGGCTTCTTCGAGATTGCCGGTACCGGAAGAAATGCCTACTCTATGAACCCTGCATGGAGAATGTATAAAGGGCATGTGGATGGAGCTGAGAATGTAAGTTTCGATGACAGTTCCTGGAAGTTGACTTCATTGCCTGATGGCATAGAAAAACTCCCGATGGAGGCGAGTGGCTGTGTGAATTATCAGGGAGAAGTATGGTACAGAAAACATTTCAATGCTGATGCAGCCTGGAAGGGTCAGCGACTGGTGCTCTACTTTGAGGCCATCATGGGTAAATCCAAGGTATGGGTGAACGGAAAGCTGATGAAGCAGCATTTTGGAGGTTTCTTGCCTGTCATCGTTGATGTATCCAATATGCTGAAGTATGGAGAGGATAATGTCATTACCGTGATGGCAGACAACAGCGATGATCCTTCTTATCCTCCAGGAAAGGCGCAGGATGTACTCGACTTTACCTATGCAGGTGGCATTTATAGAGATTGTTGGCTTATCAAGACCAACAAGGTATTCATTACCGATGCCAACGAAGAAAATCATATAGCCGGCGGTGGTGTCTTTGTATCTTACGGCAAGGTTTCTGAGGAGTTGTCGGAAATCAACATCAAGACGATGCTGAAGAATATCGCAGGCAGTAATTTCAAGGGTTCCCTAGTGTATGAACTGCAGGATGCCAGTCAGAAAACGGTTTGGAGTAAGAAGCTGAATACCAGTATCTCACGCCAGAAATCCACAACGTTATCTACCAAGGCTACCATCAAGGCTGTTCAGCTCTGGACACCTGATCACCCATACCTCTATCGTCTCAATATCTATGTCAAGAATCAGCAGAACAAGATAGTGGATGGATATTATATAAGAATAGGTATCAGAAGTTTAGAGTTTAAGGCTGGCGATGGCTTCTGGCTCAATGGCAAACCTTATCCTGAACCATTGATTGGAGCCAATCGCCACCAGGATTTTGCCATTGTCGGCAATGCCCTGTCTAACAGTCTGCATTGGAGAGATGCCAAGAAACTGAAAGATACCGGACTGCGTGTTATCAGAAATGCTCATTATCCGCAAGACCCTGCCTTTATGGATGCTTGTGATGAACTGGGACTGTTTGTGATCGAAAATACCCCAGGATGGCAGTTCTGGAATCCGGAACCTAGCTTCGCCAACTATGTGTATAATGATATCAGAAACATTGTAAGAAGAGACCGAAACCGTCCGAGTGTATGGCTTTGGGAACCTATCCTCAACGAGACCTGGTATCCTGACGATTTTGCCAAGAAGGTGAAGGGTATCGTACATGAGGAATATCCATATCCATACTGCTATACAGCCTGTGATGCTACGGCAAAGGGAAGTGAATATTATAACATTCAGTTTACTCATCCTCTGTCGGGTGATCCTACATGGGCTTTGAGCTCAGATAAGGTGGATCCAAAGAAGAACTACTTTACCAGAGAATGGGGTGATAACGTGGACGACTGGAATTCTCATAATTCTCCTAGTCGTGCCAGCCGGCCTTGGGGTGAGTACCCTATGCTGGTTCAGGCAAAGGGTTATGGCAAGCCGGATTATCAATATACCTGCTATGATGCCTTGTATCGTACCACCCGACAGCATGTGGGAGGATGCCTGTGGCATTCGTTCGACCATCAGAGAGGTTATCATCCGGATCCTTTCTATGGAGGAATCATGGACAACTTCCGACAGCCGAAGTATTCCTACTATATGTTTATGTCGCAGCGTCCTAACCAGAAGAATCCTTCGCTTATCGCAGACAGCGGTCCTATGGTTTATATCGCCAATGCCATGACTCCGTTCTCGCCAGCTGATGTAACCATCTATAGCAACTGCGACTCGGTGACTCTTACTTATAATAAAGGTGGCAAGGTATATACCTATGCCAAGGCAAAGATTCGGGTGGGAATGCCTTCACCGATCATTACCTTCAAGGATGTATTCCATGTGATGGATGATAAGGAACTGTCACGCCAGAAGAAGCAGTCTGATTCCTATCTGCTGGCTCAGGGATATGTAGATGGCAAACTGGTGGCTACTCATCAGGTGAAGCCTACCCGCCGACCTAGCAGAATCAAGCTTTGGGTAGATAACGAAGGTACTTCGCTTCATGCCGATGGCTCTGATATGGTAACCGTTGTGGCTGCCATAGCCGATGACCAGGGTAACATCAAGCGACTCAATAATGAGCACATTCTGTTCTCTATCGAAGGAGAGGGTAGGATTGTGGGTGATCAGGAATCTTTCTCCAATCCTGTGGAAGTGAAATGGGGTACAGCTCCTGTGCTGATTCAAAGTACAACTACTGCCGGCAAAATCAAGGTGAAAGCCTCTGTGGTCTGGCAGGGAAAGACGACTCCTGTGGATGGATACATCGAACTGGAAAGTGTAAAACCTGAATATCCTTTGATTGGAAATGAGAGAGAGATGAATGCCATTCCTCAGAATGGTGTCCGTATGTGCCTCCAAGGCAATACAAACATGCAAAGCAGCAAGGAAAAACTCAAGGAAGTTGAGAAACAGCAAGCTGATTTTGAATAATTAATGCCACTGTTACCATGCTCTGGTATAACTCGTTGGAAATGAGTTGTATTAGGCGTGGCAACAAGTGGCTTTTCTGTTCTTCCTTATCCAAAAGAGAAATAAAGTAAAAAATTGGCAAATGGTTTTTAGATTATTATTTTTACTTTACAATTTAAACGTGACAGGAAAATATCTTAAGAGAAAAAATCATTTCCCTTAAGGAAAAAACTATTTTCCCTTAAGGAAAAAAATAAAAACCCTTAAGGAAAAATTCTCAATCTCTTCTTTCCTCATTTTTCGGGTGTTTTTGCTTGATTTCCTTTCTTAGGAATATTGTTTACATAGGGATAAGGGAAGAAGGGAGATGGGCTAAAGATGAAAAAATAGTTGTAACTACTTATGTCCATAGAGGTTCTGAGTTATTACATTTTCATTCGCAAAAGACAAAAAAGCATAAATAGTGAATAATATAAGCGGCTTTGTGAAACTTTATCATTACCTTTGTAATTTATTAATAGGCTTCTGACAGCATCATAGAACAAATTTCAATTCGAGGCTGTTATGGAGTTGGAAAAAGATAGTGTGGAATTTTAGACAGATAAAAATGGAGGAAATTAGTAAACGTGAAGATTCTCTGTTTGAGCATGTGTCAAAGCTGATAGATGAGGCTAGGAAACATGTAAAGACAACTATTGATACCACAATGGTTTACACCTATTATGGAGTCGGCAAATACATTGTTGTGGATGAGCAGCAAGGATATGCTAGAGCCAAATATGGGAAAACTGTGCTAAGAAACTTGTCGAAAAAATTAACTGAAAGATATGGAAAGGGCTGGTCTGTTGAAACTCTTACTGCAGCCCGAAAATTCTATCAGATATACAGCGAAGGAAAAATCGCAAACACTGTTTACGAAATTCAAGAGAATGCAGATATTCATTTCACTCTTTCCTGGTCTCATTATCTCATACTCATGCGTATTGCTAATCAAAATGAACGTAATTTTTATGAGATTGAATGCTACAAGCAGAATTGGAGTGTCCGACAATTACAGCGGCAGTACAACTCCAGCCTCTATGAGCGATTGGCACTGAGTCGTAATAAGGATGAAGTGATGAGGCTGGCGCAAGAAGGACAAACTGTAGAAAAGGCAAGTGATGTGATAAAAAGCCCACTCACATTAGAGTTTTTGGGATTAAAGCCTGAAGCCGTTTATTCTGAGTCAAAACTCGAAAGTGCAATCATTAGTAAAATTCAAGATTTCTTGCTGGAGTTGGGAAAGGGATTTCTCTTTGAGGCCCGACAGAAGCGATTCACTTTTGATGAACAGAATTTCTATGTTGACTTGGTTCTATACAATCGGCTCCTGCAATGTTATTGCCTTATCGACCTAAAAATTGATAAGCTGACACACCAGGATCTTGGACAGATGCAAATGTATGTCAACTACTTTGATAGATTTGTAAAGCAGGATTTCGAAAAACCTACTATTGGCATTCTTCTTTGCAAAGAAAAAAATGATGCACTTGTAGAGCTGACATTGCCAAAGAATGCTAATATCTATGCATCGGCTTATCAGCTCTATCTGCCAGATAAGGCTTTACTTCAAGCAAAGGTGAAGGAGTGGATTGCTGAGTTTGAAGAAAATGAGGAATTAATGAAACATGAGTAACGTATAGATTATGCAATACAAGAATATCATATTCGATTTAGGTAATGTCTTGGTGAAGCTCAATCCGGAAGGATGCATCGGGGCTTTCAAGGCGATAGGAATGGGGGAGTTGGTTGATACGAATCCTCAGAGTGAGGGGATGAAGCTGATGAGCAAGCTGGGTGTGGGAATGATTACCACCGAAGAATTCTGTGAAGCAGCCCGTGAGTTGACAGGGACTGATGTGACGAATGGAGAGATCATCGATGCTGCCAACAAGATGCTGGTGGAGATTCCTGATGAGAAAAAGGAGCGACTCCTGCAGTTGAAGAAGGCTGGCTATCGCCTCTTCCTCTTGAGCAATACCATTGATATACATTGGGATTATTGCGTGGAGCATCTTTTCCCTTATCAGAACCATGGGGTAGAGGATTATTTCGAGCAGTGCTTCCTCTCTCAGAGAATGCATCTGGCAAAGCCTAATGCCCGCATCTATGAGGAGGTAATCAGGCAGGCGAACATCCATCCCGACGAAACCCTCTTCATCGATGATCTGAAGGAAAACTGTGAGGCTGCCGAGAAGCTGGGCATCCACACTTTCCAAAATGTGAAGTTCGATGATTGGCTTGAGCTTCGATTCTGACGGATATGTCAGAATCGAAGTTTTTTGTTATATAATTTCAGAATAATTTGCATTTTTTCTGATGAATAATTGCAAGAACTTCACACTTTTTCTAACGAATAATCGACAGTTCTCCACACTTTTTCTAATGAATAACCAAGGAAAAGGCAGACTTTTTCTCTTTTTCTATTAAAACTTAATATTTGTTATACATTGAGGATAATTCGCTTTTTCCAATAAAATGTTATACCTTTGCCAACTCATAATAACTAACATACAATATCAAAATGAATTTTTATAAGACATTGGGACTGAAAAACAGCCGTATTGATGTGGCTGATGCCTTGAGAGGATTGGCCGTAGCAGGTATTATTCTCTATCACTCCGTGGAGCATTTCAATATGTACGATGGAAGCATAGAGCATGCTTATACGCTGGGGTGTGATGATTGGATGGCAGATGTGCTGGCATTGCTGCTGTCGGGAAAGATGTATGGCA